>Ga0316192_10000029_pt1 | contig 76084 bp, 70 predicted proteins | sample MerIslwburrow_MG_FD_204931 | JGI IMG/M metagenome (GOLD analysis project Ga0316192, IMG submission 204931) | Coastal sediment microbial communities from Maine, United States - Merrow Island worm burrow | ecosystem: Environmental > Aquatic > Marine > Coastal > Sediment | place: USA: Maine...
AGACGTTTGAATTGTGGTGTCTAAATTGCCCTGGCCTTCAAACTTAAACAGAAAAACAGCGAATAGCAGGCACAAAATCGATATCACTAAAAATATTTTTTTCATTCAAAAGCCTACTTTTCATTGCAATTTGTAAAATATTTAATTTTCTTACAATACAGATAACAATTAATTTTGTCAATAAAATTAAATCATTTGAATCAAAAGTTTTTTAAATAGAAATAGATCATTATTCATATAAAGCTATTTTTAATAATAACCTTTGGGCATATACAAGGTTATAGTAATAAAAAAAACCTCATTATGAGGCGTATGGCGCATATGAGGCAAATGATCATATATTTTATTCGTATTAGATAGGAAATACTTTGCCTTAACAATGTCATAGTAAAAGATTTTATCCGCCTAGATTGCAACAGCCATGTAACAAAAAATGTTCTTAAGCTTGATCACCCACTTCTTTAATGGCTTTCTCTCTAACGATCTCTTCATCAAAATGTTTGATTTTCATTCGTCTAATTCCATACTCTACAGCAAATAACAGGCCCATCAACACATAAGAAATCAAACCATTGTACAAGGCCCATACCGCTCTATCCTCGTGAATAACCGCATAAGCTACCGTGCCCAATGAAATGCAGGCATTCGCAAAAAAGAACAAACACCAAACGATTGTCACCTTTCTACAATAGGCAATAGCCACTTCAGGCAAATGTGGAATTTGTAAGGCAGCCAAGCGAGCAATCATCGTAGGAGGTTTGTAGAGCGTGTAGGCAAAACACCCTAAAAACACTAAACCTATTAACGCTGGATTAAACAACAAATAAAAATCATCATCCGAGAAAATAACTAATACAGAAGTCATAACAACAATGACACAAATAGGGAGCAACTGTCGCAAAAGCTGAGCACCTGCATCCTTCAACAAAAAAGCTCTCAATAAAAAAAGACCGCAAAGCCCTCCGGCAATAATACGCTTATCAAAATCATATTTCCAACCAAAATATATACCCACAGGGTACACAATAAGAATAATGGCCAAAATCAGTGTGAATAGTTTTTTCATGATGTTTTACGTCTTTTTATTTTACCACTGTCTGTCATCACAATCTTATCAACAAGATGTATTTGTTGAGGTACTTTATACACCGATAAATTTTTACGGCAATGATCACGCACTTCTTTGGCTTTGATGTCTTCTGAGAGCATTTGCACTTCGGCCACAACAATTTCTCCCATCATGGGGTGAACTTCTCCATACACATGTGACGCTTTCACACCGGGGAACATCGCAATCACCTCTTCCACTTCTTCAGGGAAAACCTTATTCCCTGCCACGTTGATCATTGATTTTTCACGCCCTTCAACTGTAATCTCACCTCGACTATTTTTAGAAGCCAGATCTCCCGTAAAAAACCATCCTTCCACAAGAACTTCATTTCGAGCAATCGCAGGATTCATATACGCATCAAACATTCCTGGTCCACGCATCACCAAATGCCCCACTTCTTCTGCTCCTAATAGCTGATATTCGTCATCCAAAATTTCCACTTCAAAACCTGGCGAAGCCACACCAATTGATTTAGTAGAAGCTCCCCCCACATTGATCACCGGCAAACCTATTTCAATAATGCCATAGGCCTGATGTACTTCTACACCAAAACGTTGACAAAAACCTTCTGACACTTCCGATCTAATCCCTGACGATGTGGAAATAGCACGTTTCAAGCTTTTAATTTCTATACCTGACGTATCTTTAGACAACATTTGATAATGCATGGGAGCCGCATACAAAAATGTTCCTTGTGCTTTATTAATGGTTTCAATGACACTTGTGGCAAAAAGGTCCTTGCAGATAGCCATGCTGATACCATAACGCACATACATCACTATCGAAACGATAAAATGGTAGGCCATAGGCAACACCCAAACCACCACATCATCGCCCGTTAAATTCAAGGCTTGTTGAGCGGCAGCTGTACGTTCGGCCACAGCTTGATGTGAAACAACCACGCCTTTAGATTTACCTGTCGTCCCTGAGGTAAAACGAACAAAGGCTGCATCTTTTACATGTGGCACAAAATGCTGTTCATCTTTGTTATTAATCGCAGACAAGCACCAGTTTTCTTGATCCACAGGGATAACCGCTTCTGATAGTCTCTCTGCCCGCACCCCGTGTCCGTCATCCAAAATAAAATGAAGTGGCGCTTCTTTCAGAAGATTGTTTAATTCATATCCTTTAAGCTGATGTGAAAGAGGCATCACCGTAGCCCCACAAGCCAAACCCGCAAATACTGCAATAACAAATCCTCGACCATTACGGGCCATCACCCCCAACCCACAGCCAGCGGTAACACCTTGTGTCACAAGTTCTTCTTTAAGACATTCAATCGCCTCTTGAAGCTCTGAAAACGTCACACAACCTTTGTCATCCAACAAAGCGTTCTTATCTGGCCATTGTTTGGCCGCTTCCTTAACAAAGTCTTGAACTTTAATTGGAAACATTGAGCACCTGTTCTTTCCTGATTTCTTTGACCGCCTCTGTCAGCGCCAATCCCTGACTGCTGAAAGCCGCCATCGTACCTGCTGCAAAACCTGTCCCCAAACAAGTCCCCATCACCCTAGCAGAAGCTATAGCCTTGTTCGTCGCTGAAATACTTTTACCCGCAAAAAAAAGATTGTTGAATTTTTTGGAGATTAAGACGGGCGAGGGTATTTGGTAATGATCTCTTTGAGCAAAATAAGTCATTGTGGGCTTTAACCCTCCCAACCATTCCTCCATAGGCCATGGCGCATTAACGACACCGTTTTCAAATTTTTGGCAATTAAGCACATCTTCTTCACACAGCACTTGCAGGCCTACAGGGCGCCTGCCCGAACGAACACCAATCTGGGAAGCGCGTTCAGCAATTGAAACCTCCTTAAAGGCTGGCAATTCACAACTCAAAAAATGAACAATTTTTTCTACTCTGGTACTTAATTCTTTTTCTGTTATCTCTCCCAATGGCAAACCCAATTTAAAACTTATCTTTCCCTCTGTGTATGACCCTGGCACAATGGTCAATCGCTCACAATCTTTATCAAGTTGTTTGGAATAGATGCCTTGTTTTATGGTTTTGATCAGAGTTAATTGAAGCTTTCTCATTTCCATATCTTCTACACCTTCTAAAACAAACACATAGGCATTGGCCTGTCGCGGTCCTTCAGGTAAAAGTTCTGCCTGAGATTGTACAGAAATTTCTGCTTCACCTGTCGCATCCACAAAAGAAGTGGCCTGAACATTTATTTGAAGACCCTTTTGCTCAAACATGAGAGATATGATTTTATCTCCATCCTTCTCAACACTCATACAAACACTGCTATCAAAAAAAGTAATCTTTTCTTCATCCAGTAATTCCAAACATAATTCTTTAAAAGATTCCACTTCATAGGGCAAAAAAAACAAACCTTCCGTAGCCGAAACAATTGTTGTGTTTGATTTTTTTTGCAAACGTTCAGAAAATTCTCTCGCAAATCCCGAACAGGCATACTCAACAGGAGAAGATGTACTGCGGTGAAACAAACCACAAATTGTCCCCACCAAAGCTGTGGTAGCAGTCCCACCACAAAAACCGTTCTTATCTATAACAATAACCGTGCGTCCATTGCGAGCGGCGGCAACAGCGGCGGCAATGCCCGCAGAGCCTGCACCTAACACCACAACATCAGCTTGGTGTCGAGTCATTGAGGTGATTGGGTGAGAAGATCTTTTCTCAATTGGTTTTCAAAAATGTCAACTTCACCCTCTGCCATCATATCCTTCATATAAGACAAGGTCACATTCAACGCATTTTTGTGTCTCGAAAACACAATGGTAAAACCTGGAGGACATGTATTGGGAGGATAATGGAAAATCCTCTGCACCTCTTGCCCCATAAATTCGTTGAAATCATTAAGTGAATTCCCCGTATCTGAAAAAATAAAACTGGCCATATTCCCTTCAGAAGCACTGTTTAATATCTTATTGTAAATGAAAAGAGGTAAGCGACGACAAATATCCATAAAATCACTATATTTCTTTTGCAATTCGATCTTCATCATTTCTTTCATTTGATGCACTAGCTCTTCAATTGTTGAATCCCGATCAACCATCACTTTTTGAGGTATTTTAAAAAACAGAAAATTAACCGCATTTGAAATCACAGGAGCTTTCGACCCTCTTTTTCTTCCATCCTGTGGAACAGGAACTAAAAAATTCCCTCTTGGTATTTTTTTAACTTTAAGTAGTTCATCATACGCCCGAGTAACCGCCGACAGAAAAAATAAACTTTTGAGAAATTTTGCAGGGCTCCTACTGCTGTTAGCATCAATAAGTTTCGTCTCATCTTCACTGAACACCATGTTTTTATAAACTACTGAACTTTTGAATTGTTTTTTATCTTCAATCACGTTAACAAAAGGAGAAAGCTCTTTATCATTCAAATAATTCTTTATAACTTTTGACCTGTTGAGTTTGTCTATAAATTTTTCAGTTGAAACTTGGTCACTGGGAAAGAAATCTTCTTTGTTTTCAACCTTCACACAATCAGAAAAATGTTTGAGCAAAGTTTCTGCTCCATGGGCATCCATTAATACATGACTCCACGAAAATATAATGGTCGACTTCCCGCTACTACGCTGAAGTAAATCAAAACGTATCAAAGGTTTTTTGAATACATTGATCCGTTGGGTCAGTAATTCTTGAGGTATCAATTCATCTGTAACATGTTCAACCACACAAACTTCTTCATCACCACGATAGCAATACCACTGAGGAATTTGAAATGGAAAGCCCGGTGAAACCCTTAAAGATGTGAGCCAAACGATAAGCGCGGCATCTTGACATTTTTTTTTAAAATCAGGTAACTTTACCTTTTCAGGAAGATCAATCACTATTCGGCAAATATTACTGCGGCCACTTATTTCTTGAACACTATGCTCCATTGCCAAAAAGAAATTATCCACACCTGACAAATTTCTATTTTGTGGGAACACGAACTCTGTCATCAATCTAAATCAAGAATCTATGCTTTGAATACAGGTCGTCAATGTTGTCACCGATTGAGTATTATCAGGAGTGAGCAATTCCATGGGAAGCGCAATCCCAAATTCTCTTTCCACAAACAAAACAATTTCCATCAAAGAATACGAATCCACGCCAATTTCAGCTAACGAACTGTTTTCATTCATATCAGTTCCATCACTCAGCACTTCATTCTTCAAAAAATCACATAAAGCCCGATTCATTTCACTGACCTCTATTTTGTCACCCATCAACACCTTCTTCTTTATTTTTCCTCTAGGTGTAAATATTACTCTTTCCGCTATTGAGAACCAAGAAGGGAAATGCCATAAATATTAGATTTTTATCAACTATGTCAGGAATTTGGTCGTAGGGCATTTAAATTTAATTATTCTTTCTGTTTCCCCACTTTACAAACATCTTCTCTAAAATGACAGCTGAAATTGGTTTAGTTATATAATCATTCATTCCTGATACCAAACAATTTTCCATAACACCTTCACCTGCTTCTGCTGTCATGGCAATAATAGGAATTAGTGGCCTATTTACTTTTTTTATTTTCCTTATCTCAGCCGTTGCCTCAAAACCACCCATCACTGGCATAAATAGATCCATGAAAATAAAATCATAATCTTCTTCACGAAACATATCGATAGCCCTCTGACCATTAACCGCTACATCAACATGATTGTTCATTTTTTCAATCAACTTACGAGCCACCTTTTGATTAACGAGATCATTTTCTACAACAAGCACCTTATATTGAACTGTCAAACTTTCATTATCATTTGAAGTAATAATATTGTTTTTGGCTTTCTTAATTTCCATAGACACGAAAGATTTAGGGGACACCAATTTTAATGGAAATGACACCTCAAATTTAGCTCCTCCCTCACGACGATTGCTCACAACAATACTTCCATTTAGTTTGTCAACAATTTGTTTGCACACACTAAGACCTAAGCCTAATCCACCGTATTCACGCGTTGTTGACGAATTGATTTGATAAAATTCATCAAAAATAAGATCAATTTTCTCTTTTGGAATGCCCATCCCTGTATCTTCTACCGTGAACGTAAAAATGGCTTTATCATCAACAATATATTTTGCCCGAATGGATATTTTTATAAATCCTTTTTCAGTGAACTTAATGGCATTATTAGCAAGGTTAATTAGAACCTGGCGAATACGTCCTAGGTCGCCTAACACATATCTTGGCACCGTTTTATCATATTCAAAAATTATTTTCAGGTCTTTTTTTTCAATTGTTGATGCTAGTGTTTCAGCAAGTTCTTCAGTATTTTTTTTAAGATCACAGGGGCGCTCTTCAATTTTCAACTTTCCCAATCTGATATTAGAAAAATCCAGAATGTCATTAACAATTGTTAATAAATTTTCTCCTGAATTCAAGATTGTTTCTACAATATCCTTTTGGTTACTATTTAATTTTGTGTCCGTAAGCAACGAGGTCATCCCAAGTATGCCATTCAGTGGTGTACGCAACTCATGACTAATCATTGCTAAAAAATCTTTTTTGGATTGCTGGGCTATATTGACCAATTTACTTGTCTCAAGTAATTCTGATTCCTTTAATTCCATTTCTTTCTGAAAGAAACGATTCAATTCCCATTTTTTAGTTTGGTTCGCAATTAATTGAGCTAGCTCAATATTGTTATATGGTTTTTTGAGAATTAAAAAATCTCCACCTTGCCCTAAGATGTTATTGACTTCTTCCCATGAATAATCCGAATAAGCCGTACACAAAACAATTTGTATATCAGGATCTTTTTCCCAAAATAGTTGTATCGTTTTTAACCCATCCCAACCTGGCATTCTCATATCAACAATTGCCAATGAGTAGGGTGTTTTTTCCACAATCGATTGCTGCACTTTAGCTAAACCATTTTTTCCATCAAAAACGGAGTCGACAAGACAATTATCGAAAACCTCTGTAATAACACGTTGATAAATATCATGCATCGCATTTTCATCATCTACAAGCAAAATTCGGTGAATGTAATCCATAACAGTAAGATAATCCCATATTCATAAGATTACTATTTTTATTGTACAAAACATTGATAATTTCTTAAAAAAATAGCCTTTTAGCATTAGGAACAACGAAATGGGTGAAAAATTGGTAAAGGAGCTTCGAGATTATGGATAGATATATCAAACTGGGTGATCTTTTTTCTATTTACGTTATAGCAAAGGATAATCAAAAATTAATGGGCATCATTTTGAATCATACGGTAGATAAATAAAACTGAATACCCCGCCCTGTAAAATCAAAATCACAACAGCTCACAACCCCTTTCTCTTGCCTCAATAACAATACCGCTAAAGCCAAATCAAAACCCATAGCCGTGGGTGTGATGCCATAAATCGATGTATACTGCCTTAAACCCGACTCTTTTATTTTTTGCTGATCTTCTTCTGAAAAGGGTTTGTCCCCCGCACTCACAATAGAAATGTTTTTGTTTTGTTCTATCATGTCATCAAGATCAAAAGCAGTAAACCCTTCAAAATCTAAAGCGAGGGAATGTTCACTGGCTTCTTTACTCAACACAAAAAATGCAGCACCCTCTCCCAAAGCTATACAGGATTCTCCATAACGTTTTTTCCAGCTGAAACGGCGTACTTCACTATGTTCATCCACCACCCCAAACAACAGTTTATCCACACGTCCTTCTTGTAACCACTGATAAGCCATCGCCAAAGATGTGGAGACCGGATGCTGAGTTTGACTAACCGTCAAGCATGGCCCTGTGACACCTAGATTAATAGAAAGATAGGCCACCGCCGAATTATCCACCGAATTGGAAAAATGCATGGGAGAGGCCAAACCATCTCCCCCATCAATCACGGAATCCAAAAAGCGATAGGTACTTTTACCCGCTCCATAACCTGTAGCCACAATCAAACCATAAGAAGAGAGGTCTTCTTTGGAAATACCTGCCTCTTCCAAAGCAAGATGCCCCGCCAACAACGCCATCTTTGAATAATTATCAACACGTCGTAAATTTCTTTTGGACACATAATCATACAAAGGCTCATAAGAGACCTGTTCATTAAATGTGGAGGTCTTCTTTAAAGCTTTTTGTAAATCAGCTAAACCCGTACCAAAATGCCCGACACAACCCACTGCTTCAATAAAAACTGTCATGTCAAATACCTTCTACAGAAAAAATAAGGGCGGTATTACATCCACCAAAGGCCAGTGATTGAGAAAGAGCTGATTTTTTTTCTATCACCATATTTTCAGTGATCGGACTGCGTGCACAGACTTCGTCTTCCTGAGAAAATCCTACCGATTTTGGCAATTTCCCTTTTGCCAAACACGCTATAGTGAGGGCCGCTTCTATCGCACCTGCCGCTCCCAAGGTATGGCCCATATACCCTTTGGTCGAAAGAAAGGGTGTGTGGGGAAAGACCTCTGTCATCACCTTACATTCAACTTTATCGTTATCTTGTGTCCCTGTCCCATGGGCATTGATAAATGCCAATTCCGTCGCCGTACAGGTACTGTTGCTCAAAGCTTCCTCTACGGCTTTTTTCAATCCACTACCATCTGGCTTAGGGGCAGTAAGATGATGCGCGTCCGTTGCTGAACCATAACCTGTAAGATAAGCTTTGACCGTATGTTGTTTTCTCTTTCGCTGCGACTCTGATTCAAGAACAAGCATACCGGCCCCTTCACCCAAATTCAAACCTCTGCGGTTTTTATCAAAAGGCGTACAAGGTGAATCGTTTAAAATTTGTAAGGAACGAAATCCATTATACGTGACTCGATTCAATGCATCGCTGCCACCAGCAATCACCACATCACAGAGACCCTGACGTATCCACAACGCCCCCAAACCAATGGCATCCGCACCAGAAGTACAGGCGTTGACCACCGTCAAACAAGGGCCATTTAAATCCCATTCTTCTTTAACACAATAGGCAGGATTGCTTTTGAGCGAAGGCTCCAACAGCGAAAAATCAGGGTCTTCTGAACTCCGAAAATTGCGATAGAAATCTTCGAATTTTAGTGGCGAATCTACCGTTGTGCCTACGGCCACGCCTACGGTCAAACCACTCAATTCTTCTTGTGTGTAACCTGCATCTATCAAGGCTTGTTGGGTCGCCACTAAAGCAAATTGACTACAACGTGTGAGTTGTTCACTGCCTTCCAGAGCTTTGAACTCTGGGCTGACTTCAAATACAGGATAATCTATCTTGTGATCTGTTGTGATATTATCTGATACTCTTGGATTTCTTTGACCCTGATATAAGGTATGGAGTGTTTCAGGCAGTGTAAGACCTGCCGCGCAAAGGCAAGACAGCCCTGTGACCGCCACCGGAGCTGACATTAAGCTTGGTGCTTCTCTATATAATCTGCCAAGGTTTTTACCGACTCGAAGGCTTCACGTGCCACGGTCATATCACTGAGTTCTACACCAAAATGTTTTTTGACCACCACAACCAATTCCACCGCATCCAGTGAATCCAAACCCACACCTTCCGCAAACAAACTATCATTGTCAGCAATATCGGCAACACTCAAGTCTTCCAAATTCAAATCACTTATCAGGATGCCTTTTAATTTTTCGATAACACTCATGTTTGTTTTACTCCATTTTTGAAATCCCAGATATTATAAAAATTAAAATACATATAGGGATGCTTCTCAACAAAATCTTCCAAAGTTGCCACATATTCTTTGACGTAGGGAAGATATTCTTCCGTTTTCATGCCTGATTTTTCGGGAACATAAATCACCTTAGCCAAATCATAATCAAATTGATTGGGAGCCGTTTTGAAAGAATACAGACACAAGACAGGAGCCCCTGTCAGAGAAGCTAATTTGAAGGCTGTTGTAGGAAATCGCGCTTTTTCTCCCAAAAAATCAACATCACAGTGATGACGATTCTTCCCCATCATACGATCCCCCATCATACAGAGGATCTCTTTTTTCTTGAGGCTATCAAGCATCTCCAATGTGCCGCCAAAGTCTGAGGTGGGGTCAATCACCCTGAAAGGACTTTTTTCTTTTCGATGCTCAAAAAAATCTCGTTCGTGATCTCCTTCCACCCGGTAAAGTACGGCGGCCGCCGGAACACCAAATTTAGACAAACCCGCTAAAGATAACTTCCAACAACCTACGTGAGACATTAAGATAATCAGTCCTTTGTCTTTATCTAGTAACTCCTTCACGCCCTCCATACGATTATATTTTTTTTGGAATTGGTCATCTCCCAAAATCCCTAACACCGAACGGTCCACTAACACCTTGCCTTGCTCAGTGACCAAACGATAGGTATCCCATAAACTATATTTCCACTTAAAACGACGCGTGAGGTAAGGTTTTGCATTTTCTTTAACTTTTGCATTGAACAACACATACCACGCTGTCACAAAATACATAAAAGCGTAAGCACCACGTCTACCCGTTACTTTAATCAACATAAAAAAGAATTGGTATTGCCATTTGGCCCCAAGGCTTTTGCTGTCCCAATTTTTATTATCTTGCCTTTCTTCTGCAGGTAATTTTTTATGGGGAATAAAAAACAACAAACGCCTAAAAGTAAAATAGGTGTTCAGCAAACTCACCCTAAGGTTATCCACAAACAAACGAATATGAGTGACTCGATCTTCCCCATATTTCACAGAAATGGGGACTTCTATCAAGTCGCCCCCGGCCTGCTTCATTCTCACCAAAATTTCAAAGTCAAAGGCATAACGCCTTGTCCACAAAGGTAGATGGTCAAAAATAGAAATAGGATAGGCTCTAAACCCACTTTGGGTATCGTCCAACGTGGAACCCGTATGAACGCGATACCAAAAGTTCGCAAATCTACGACCAAATTTTGAAGAACCTGGCACATCTTGTCCTTCAAAAATTCTTGCTCCCAACACCAAACTATGGGGGTGCTCTTTGATAACAGGTAGAATTTTTTCTATATCTTCAGGGGAATGTTGCCCATCGCCATCAATACCTATCAGGTGCGTTTTACCCAATTCTTTTGCTTTTTTCACTCCTGTGAGAATAGCGGCACCTTTACCTTGATTTGTCTCATGTTTGATCGTCATCACATCAAGACCTTCTAGGCAATCCAAGGGAGTATCACTGCTGCCATCATCCACCACCAACAAAGGATAATCCAAGGCTAACACTCTTTCAGCCACTTCTCTTATGCTACTTGCATGATTATAAACGGGCACCACCACAAGAAAGCTTATTTCGTTTTGATGCCTCACATGCAGGCCTTGGCTAAGGTTTCAACATCTTTAACTTCTTGTCCATTAAAATACAAACGCTCTTTTTTAAATTCAATACGGCCATAACTTTTAACGGCTTCAGACGATTCTTCCAATAAAAAGAAAAGTGCCGAATGCGACAGATTCAAAGAACTCTCCACACTCTCTGGGCAAGGACGATTCAACACACCCGCCACCATGGCTTTTGATTCTCCCCAATTCAACGTATCCCAAGCCATTTTCAATGCATTGAGTTGTGAAGAGCTATCATCCATCACCACATAGTTTGTACCCGTTAAACCATAGGAAATAGACACTTCACCTATAAAACAATTAGGTAGGGTATAGGCAAATAAATTGGGGCTGGCCAAGGCTCTGTCTTCTGCCGTGACCGTTGCGTAATAATCCACATCTGATTCCAGACAACCATAACGACTTGAAGCGATCAAACCTATATCCCTTTTACTTTCCCATTCATCTTTACCCGCATCTTCAAGGGTCAACCCTACCGCAGCCAAACCCAAACGAGAAAATCCATCCAATCGACCATGCCGGGAAGGAACTTTTTTTAAGGTGTTCTTCAGATCAATATAAGACCCTTGCATCTCTTTAAATGTCAACCACGCCTTACCACTGATCACTAGTGTCATGAGGATACCTTTGATATCACTAAAGCTGCATTCACCCCGCCAAAACCTGAATTGGTTGACAAAATATGAGAACCGCTTATCCGCTGTGCTGCAGCCGATACATGACCCGGTACTTCAGAAATCGCCTCAACAAAACCACAGGTCGGGGGAACCACCTGCTCTTCAAGCATTTTGATAGAAAGCAACGCTTCTATTCCCCCTGCTGCTCCCAGCGTATGCCCTATGGCTCCTTTTACTGAATGCTGTGGCACTTTTTTTTCTCTAAAATAATTGTAAAAGGCCTTAAGTTCCATCAAATCATTATGAACCGTGCCGGTACCATGTGCGGATATCGCCGCAATATCTTCAGAAGTCAATTGGGCTTTGTTCATGGCTTTTTCGATAGCAATATACAACCCTGAACCATCCCGAGTAGGCGCTGTCACATGGTGAGCATCGTTGTTAATTCCCCAACCACTGATGGTGGCCATGATTTTTTTGTTTTCTTTAATGGCCCGCTCTTCACTCATCAAAAATATGCCTACGGCTCCTTCTCCCAAATTCAATCCTTGCCTCTTGCTATCAAAAGGCTGACTGGGTAGAGGTGAAAGCGCTTTTAAGCTGGAAAAGCCGCAAAAAATAAATTCTGTGATCGCATCATAAGCACAAACAAAAACCGCTTCGCATTCCCCTTGGGCAATCATCGCAGCACCCCTCGCCAGAGCAATAGTGGACGAAGCACAAGCCGCATTGATACTCAACGGAACCGTATTCAACTGATACCTTTGAACAATATTATCCATCATCGCCATCGGAGAAATAAGTCGAGCCTTTGCTTTTCTCTGCTGCAATCTAGCCCTCTCCAATTCTTCAATTCCTGCTTTTGTGGTGGCCGTCAATACACGGCAATCTTCAGGTAAAAAAGAGAAATGTACTAATAAACGATCAACTAATTGATCCGCTAACAGATTTTCTTCTTCTGGTTCTAATTCATCAATACAGGCCGCCAACGTAGAAGCACACCCTTTGACGGGAAAACGTGACAACTTTTTAACCCCACTACGTCCCTGCATGACCCCCAACCACAAAGAAGAAAGATCATTTCCCATGGCTGTCACCGCTTCCCCTGCAACCACAGCCACTTTAGTTGTCAAAATCTCCCCGCTTCCATTTATCACAAATTTCTCTGAAAAAAGGGGGATGAAATACTAGTAATTTTTCTTCGGCATCTAAAATCAATTGAACGCTAGAACCTTTGGTAACCAATTGTTTATCGTTATCCCAAATCGTATAAGAAAAATCCAGACGCGTGGCTTCATTGAAATGCAACTGCGCCTCCACCCAGTAACTTTGCCCATAACGCATGGGTTGAATATAATCCAATTCCATTTTTTTGAGAGGAGCAATCACATTTTCACGTTTGAAATCTAGGTAACCCAATCCATATTTTTCACCCAAAGCCACTCGTGCATCTTCAAAGTAAGAAGGATAGTGGCCATGCCAAACATAACCGATGGAATCCACCTCTTCAAAACGGACTTTACGCTCAACCATAAATTTTAACGGTGCGGGAATATTTTCCATCTTAATTTTGGGGACAGCCTACGAGAACAAAAGCTGCTGTCAGTTCATCTAAAGAATTAATTTCCACCGAGAACCGAAGTTTCTTTGGGCTGTTTTTTTTTGTACAGGTCACTTTTATTTCTTGGTTAGGTTTCACTGTATTCACAAATTTTGCTTTAGGAATTTCTTCCAAATGCAAGGGAATGCCTTCCATTTCTTCAGCCACTGTCCAGGCTGTCATGATTTGCACAATAGCAGGAAGGATAGGTCTTCCTTTAAAATGCCCAGAAAAACCCATAAAATTTTCAGCAAACATAAAACGTTGACAAGCTTCTGTTCCATTTTTTATTTCTAAGTCGTTCAACGACGACGCTTTGATAGATGCCTTGATCGCTGTCATAAATCTTGTCCCATCGCTCCGGAAATATTAACTTTACCCTCTAATGTTTCAGGAATCCACAAACTGATCTGTGCCTGGGCCAAAAGTTGATCCTTGTTATAAATCTTTCCTTCCGCCACAGTAAAAAAATCAAATTCTCCCACTTCAGACACATGAATTTTCAACATGTCCCCTGCAAAAGCTGCCGCGTAATGCTTTACTTTACGTACACTCACCATAAAACCATCACGTATGGGCAATCCCTCAATTCTGTCGCGATAACCTCTCATAGAAGCGTAGGCTTGAGCTATCATTTCCACATAAGCAATGTTATCCAATTCACCTGTACCATCAATAAAAAGTTGACCCTCACTGAGTTGAGCTTCAATAATAGCAATGCCATCGGTAATTTCCAAAATGCGATCCACCAATCTCATCGGCAAACGATGGGGGATAATTTTTTCGACATCCGCAGGAAGATCAAAATAATGTTCGTTCATGCGGCTGACATTTCTTCAACATGTTGCAGCATTAATCTTTTGACATCGTTACGCATATCCACATAAGCCCCTTCACCTTGATATTGCGTAGGATCAATCGGGTCCAGTAACTTCATCTTAACTTTACAGGGTTTCATCCACAGTCTACTGGGGGGCAGCAACACATCTGTTCCCGTCAAACATAAAGGGAACAATGGTACACCTGTTTCAACCGCTAATTTGAAGGCGCCCGAATGAAAGCGGTGCATTTTGCCGTCTTTACTTCGATGCCCTTCAGGAAAAAACACCAAAAAACCTCCCTCTTCCAAGCGACTACGGCAAATCACTTCACTGGATTTCCAATCCAAACTTTCCACATTAACATAGCCAGCCAACTTCATAAAAAATGTGTACCAGTACAATTTGAAGGCCCAAGCTCTTACGATAAACACCAAATTAGTGAGGGGCAAAGCCCCCATAAAATAAGTGTCAAAATACGACAAATGATTCACCACAATAATGCCTTTTTCACCAAAGCTTTTTCCTTCAAAATTTTGCCGTTCCAAACTCACAAAAGGTGACATGATACGTATCCAACCTCTGCCATAGAGGCTCACAAAACGTCGGGTAATCACATTTAAAGGCAAACCCGTAAACAGTTTCCATAGACAAATCCCTAAAGGAAACAACGGCATCATCAAAACCGTCCATATCACCATTAAAGGATAACTAATCATATTGAACAGAATATTAGATATAATATTCTGAGGTGTGGGGTTCACTTGTTTTCCGAAGATTGCTCGATAGCCTCAGCCTCGCCGCTTTCAACTTCTTTCTTCTTTTTGATAACAAGGGCGTGGATATCACTCAGTGTTCTAATTTCTCTGATAGCGCTTTCATCACGCAATTTAAAATTAAATGCTTTTTGCAACACAATAACCATATCCACAAAGTCTAAACTGTCTAATTCAAAATCTTCAACAAGATGAGCATCAGGTGTCATCGCAGCAAGATCTAGTTCAAATTCTTCTGCAAGAGCCTCATTGATTATCTTTACGACTTCTTCATCATTCATTGTCTCAAACTCCTACTGGATCACTAAAGAGGTGTTCACGCCACCCAATGCGAAATTATTCTTGATAATGGCTTTGCATTCAATATCTTCGCTATATTTGGCATGAAAAATCTCCGCACAATCGGGATCCACATTTTCAAGATTGAGGGTAGGGATCATATAACCTCGTTTAAGCATATCGATGCTGCCTATCAATTCCAAAACACCGCTGGCAGCCATCGAATGGCCCATATGGCCTTTAAAACTACTTACAGGACAGTTTTTCCCCACCACTCGGCCGATAGCCTGACTTTCAGCCACATCTCCTTGTAAGGTACCTGTGGCATGGGCATTCACATAATCAACATTTTCTACTGAAATTCCCGAATTTTTCAGGGCTTCCAACATGCATTTTTCCATAATATCTGGATCAGGGTTGGCAATATTCCCCGGATCTGAAAAAGTTGCATAACCTTTTACCTCCCCATGTATTATCGCATTGCGTTTTTGGGCCGACTCAAGAGATTCCAGCAGCACAATACCGGCACCTTCAGAACACACCACCCCATCCCTGTCTCGATCAAAGGGACGAGGCGTTTGAGTGGGACGATCATTGAAAGCACTTGAAGCTGCATTCATGATGTCAAAAACACCTGTCGTTAAGGGATGGTATTCATCTGTGCCACCACAGAGAAACATATCCTGATAACCATGGGCAATATTTTCGAAAGCCAAACCAATCGATTGCGTAGCAGAGGCACAGGCGGCCGCAGGTGAAAACATGCGACCTCTTATCCCTAGGGCCTGAGCCACATTCGCCGCAGAAGAATGGTTCATTATTTGAAAAAAATGTGTGGATTTGAGTTCTTCTAAAGAACGTGTCCCTAAATAAGATTCAAAAAAACTTTGTGTGGTCTGAGTGCTACCTGTAGTAGAACTGATCGCTACGCCCAAACGACCACTTTCACAGGCCTCTTGCCCCAAACCTGCATCCTGTAGAGCTTCATAGCTGGCCAAAGTAGCAAATTGAGACATCGCTGACATACTACGACGATGCTTGCGGGGAATTTGTTTGGGATTAATGCCCTTTACGCGGGCCTGTACTCGGCTGCGCAAACCAGCGATATTTTCCACCCCTTCCGCAGGAATCACAGCAGAACGACCTGCCTTAAGACCTTCCGTCAGTACGGACACACCTTTGCCGTAAGGAGAAACCGCACCCATCCCTGTAATCACCACACGCTTCATCGACATTTATTTAGTTCCTTCTCTATTTTTTCCTGTCCCAAAATTGTACTACATGTGATCAATGCTGCCAGTACCGCACCCATAGCTCCAGGAGCCACTACGGTTTGGCCTGACAAGAACAAATTTTTTACTTTGGTTCTGACTGAAAAATCAGCATGGCCCACTTTATGTTTGCAACCATACAAAGCGCCATAAGGGTTATTGGACCAATCTCTCACGCTCAAGGGAGTAGAACCCTCCACACACTTAAAACTGCCTAAAATATCACCGCAAGACTGATGTAGGCTGTCATCAAAACGATCAAAAAGGTCGTTTTTGAACTGTTTATAATCCGGACCCCGCTTACCCAAACGGGAATTTTTCCATTGCTGTGTTTCCTTATATGAAGCGGGACATATGGCCGTAAAACCATACCCCTTAACCTGTTTTTCTTCAGCCAAACGACTGGGGGCCACAAAAAGATGACGTTGATTAAAATCTGGATGTCCATAGGGATAATCCATTTGTGCTTCAGGGAAGTACAAAAGATTTCTCTTGTCTAATTTTTCTATGGACTTCTCGCTGATGCCATAATAAATAAAAGCGGACAAGGTTTCTTCCAAATGGTTGATACGTTTGCGATAAGATTTTCTGAACAATGAATCCGGCACAAAGTCCAATAAGGTTTCCAAATGCAAGGTGTGAATCACCTTATCGGCATTAAGAACTTCTCCACCTTCCAGCTGCACTCCCTTGAGTTCTCCACCTTCATCAAAAACATATCGCTCAACACCTTTGTTGCAGAGTACTTCCACACCTTCATTGGCCAACTCTTTATCAAAGGCTTCTGCCAAATTCAAGCCACCTCCTTCAATCCCCCAAGTGGACTCATAATATGAACCCACAATACGCGCATGAAAAGCAATGGGCACTTCTGCGGGAGTCATCCCATACAATAGAGTATGAGCCGACAACAAACATTTCAACACTTCGTTATGACTGCGAGAATCTAAAAACACTTTAAGACTAGGACCTTCAACACTTTGCATCACATAATCAATACTCATTTCCTTACCCGCATCTCTGAAGGGAAGTTCTTCATAAATCTTGCGGACCTCATTGAAATATTCTGTAATACATTTATGCTCTTCAGGAAATTTTTCGCAGAAGCTATGCACCAAACGGCCCCAACCACTGGGGAACAAAAAATTCATTTCGGGTTTGGCTGAACGAAAAAGATCGAAACCATCCACATCAAAGGGAATGGTTTTGATGTTATTCCTCACACCAAGGTAACGCAAGAACAGGTTAAAAGGCTCACCTTCACCACAACCGCCTACGTAATGCAAACCCGTATCAAAGACGACACCTTTTCTTTTGAACCCACGGATCACCGGAGCCGTTTTATGAGATTTTTCGATAAGAGTGACATCGTAACCACATTTTTTCAAAATCAAAGCCGTTGAGATTCCCGAGACACCGGCGCCGACCACAATAAAATCTTTTTTCATCAGCATTCTCTTGTTCTATGCATATTGAAGAACAAGGCAGGAATTAGTTCCTCCAAATCCTGCCGCATTGAGCAATACATTTTCAGGCGCTTGTTCTTTTGTTTCTGTAAGAATATTGAGTTTTTTGCTATCCTCATCTCCCTCATTAAAATGGGCATTGGCTGTCATAAAACCTTCGCGAGCAGCAATCGTGCTGTACACCACCTGAGAAGCCCCTGACATCCACAGTTCGTGACCCGTCAACCCTTTGTAGGAAGCCACATAAGGCTGGCGATCACCAAAAACTTTATAAATATTTTTTGCCTCAGCAGCATCACCCGCAGGTGTGGATGTGGCATGGGCGGCGAGGTAATCAATATCCTCTGGCTTAAGAGAAGCGCGCTGCAAGGCTTCATTCATGGCCCGGCACAAACCTTCTTCACTGGGGATTGATAGGTGATTGCCATCAGAGGAAAAAGCGTATGACAACACTTCTCCCAAAATAGGACACCCTCGTTTTTTCGCGAGTTCATAATTTTCCAATACTACCACAGCCGCGCCACCACTGGGCACTAACCCATCACGATCCTTATCAAAGGGTCGTGATTGTGCCTTAGTAAAAGCTCCCAAAGCATCGAAGCTGCATATACTTTCCCAATTAATTTCTTGAGCCCCACCACAGATCATTCGTTCCTGACGGCCATAGGCAATCAGGTCAGCCGCCTGGCCAATGGCATGACCTCCACTGCTACAGGCTGAACTCAAACTCCATGAGGCTCCCTTGGTATTCAATAGAGTATTAAGATTCATAGTCACATTTGAAGTCATCGATTGAAAAATTAAACCACTTCCTATGGATGACGTATCTCCGGCCTCCTTCACCAACCTCACCTGTTCTATGGCCGCCAATGCACTGGAATCACAACCAAATACCAAACCTGTTTGGTTGTTTTGGATATCTTCTTCTGCAAGGCCTGCCATACGCAAAGCGGCTTCTGAGGCAAAATAACTTTGTAAACAATGTTCTGCCATGCTCTTACGCGCTTTGCGATTCAAAACTTTTTTGTAATCAAGGTCTTTGATGATTCCAGACAAAGGAGAATTAAATCCCAAATGTATTCGCTGTTCATCCACACCAATACCTGAAGTTAATTGACGTAAGGATTGCGCGACCTTATCCCAGGAATCACCCAAACAAGACACCATCCCTATCCCCACAATAGCTACGCGATTTTGCTGATTCACATGTAAGCGCCGCCATTGACTGAAATCACCTGACCCGTAATGTAACTAGCCTTAGGAGAAGCAAGAAATGTCACCACATCAGCTACTTCTTCTACCTTACCGATACGCTTCATAGGGATCATCGGTTTGATTTTATCCAAAGGCAACTTTTCAATCATCTCTGTCTCAATAAAACCAGGGGATACCGCATTCACCAGAACATTTCTTTTGGCCACTTCATTCGCTAAGGCTTTGGTGGCTCCTATCAAACCGGCTTTGGCGGCAGAGTAATTCACCTGACCAGCAACACCACTTTCTCCTGACGTCGAGACAATATTAATCACCCTGCCTCTCTTCTGAGAAATCATGCCTTGCACCACTGACTTGGTCACCGCATAAAAACCATCCAAGTGCACCGACAGCACATCTTTCCATTCTTGCTCTTCCATCCAAATCAACAAGGTATCACGGGTGATCCCCGCATTGTTGACAAGAATATAGGGAGTTTGTTTTTCTAGATAGGGTTCTAGAAATTTTTGACTTCCTGCGATATCCGACACATCAAACGACATCAAAGTACACTGAGAACCTAACACCTCAATATTTTGCGCTACCTGCTTGGCCGCTTCATGATCGCTACGGTAATTGAGCCAAATATCATAACCGTCTGCCGCTAAAGCTTTGGCAATAGCAGCACCTATTCCTTTACTGGCCCCTGTCACAAAGGCAATTTCTTTAGAACTCATTTTTATTTAATTTTTGTAACTTTACCGGAATCGTCAAAATAAATAAGTGTTGTTGGAAATTTACTTTTCCAATAACGCCATTCATTGAGGTCTGTAGAAGAAGTTCTGTGTTTGGGAGGAATACCATATGTCGCCAAAACACCTGCCTTTGTCATCCCCACACTCACCTTACCTTCTTTGATTCCTTTTTTATCTGCCTCTGACAACGTATCAAACGTGACGGGTGTCTCTGACGTGATAGCTTCAATGTACTCGGCAGTACTCATCCCTGTGTTAGCCGCATGGAATTGATAGGTGATGACTTTATTATCACTGAGATCTAGCACATAAAATGCTTTTCTAGAAGACAACATTTTAACTTTAGAACCTGCAGGCAACACATAACGATTTGCTCCAAGGCCCACCCAACCTGAATAATTTGCCGTGTAACTCCCACGTCTGTGCTGCGTATGGATGTTATAACGTGTGTAACACTCTTTTTCTTTTGAAAAATTAGCTTCGCTGACTCTTCCACACGCCATACTAAGGCTGATAACTGCTAATAACAAAATGATTTTTTTCATGTTTCCCTGTTTCTCTCGTTTATGCTTATAAAAATGCCATTTTAATCAGCCTTTCACATAACGGACAGCAAATTTACAAATAAAAGGTGACATTATTCTGTAAAAAAACTATAGCAAGCTTCCTACGACTATTCTCCCGTTCCTTAAAACCTCTGATTTCAATTTGAAATCGACGATTCAACGTTTTACGATTTTTTTAATTTTCTTGAAAACCGAGAAATTTCCAATGTTACAGAAAAAACTCTTTGAGTTTTTTATTGGGAGTCGATTTGATACGGCTAAACACGTACACTAAATTTTCTTTTATTTCCATCTGTACTTCAAAAAATAAGAAATTTTATCTTCTATTCTTTATCCGATTGTGGTTGAACCCTAAGATGCATCCACAGCCATTTTTTCATATAATACTCAAAATCAAACAAAAATTAAGAAATGTTATCATGTTACACCCATCTGGTACGATCACACTCGCTTTCACTGACATACAAGGATCAACAAGGTTATGGGATCGTCTGGGAACAGATTTTGACCTTATTCTCAAGGACCACAACACCATCATCCGTCAGGTTATAGAAAAACATAAAGGCTATGAAGTCAAAACAGAAGGCGACTCCTTTATGATCGCTTTTCATAATGCAAATGGAGCCCTATTATTTGCGCTCGAAACTCAAGAAAAATTACATCAACATTCTTGGCCCGAAAGTTCCGGAGAAATACTAGTTCGTATAGGTCTTCATACGGGAAATCCAATTGTTAAAAAATCAGAGCACGGACGTTATGACTACTTCGGACCTATGGTTAATTGTGCTGCCAGAATCTCTTCGGCAGGACATGGTGGGCAAGTACTTATATCAAAAGCCACCTACGAATTATCCACAAACACCTTAACTCAAGCCTCTATTACTCCTCTAAGTGAGCACCGGTTCAAAGGCATTGAAGACGCCGTAACACTTTATCAAGTGCTACCGCAATCCCTATCCCACAGAACTTTTCATCCCATCAAAACCATTGATGTCAAAAAAACGAATCTTTCCAAACACCCTTCCACTTTCATTGGAAGAGAAAAAGAAATTCAACAACTCAATAAACACTTTCACCTCAACAAATCACGACTTGTCACTGTGACAGGACCAGGGGGAACAGGTAAGACCCGATTGACCCAGTGTTGGGCCTCAACAAGTATCGGTGATTTCCCAGCAGGAGTGTGGTTTATTGATGTTACAGAGGCCAACGATAAAGATGCTTTATGTAGGAGCTTGGCCACCGCACTTAATATTCCTCTCAATACAGATGACTCGGCAGAACAACTTGGGAACTCTCTTCGTGGCATGACAGAAAGCTTTCAGGGGCCTGTTTTGATCTTGCTGGATAATTGTGAACAAGTGGTGCAAGATACCTCCACCCTTCTCAAGCAATGGATGGAAATGGCGCCCAAGGCTAAATTCTTAGTGACCAGTCGCACTTTATTAAGTATTCAAGGTGAACAAGAACTTTCCCTCCAACATTTAGACATACCTTCTGTGCAGGACATTGAAAAGAACCATCAATTAGAAAACTTCAGCTCCGTCAAGCTTTTTATCAAACGTAGTCAGGAAGCCAATCCTCGATTTAAAGCCGATAACTGTAATATTCAAGATATCTCCCGTATTTGTCGCAAACTCGACGGTATTCCCCTTGCCATGGAATTGGCAGCTTCAAGGATCAAAATACTTAATCCCAAGAAGCTCTTAAACAAGCTTGATAAACGTTTTGATATTCTCAAAAGTAACCAACGAGGTTTAACGACTAGACAAAGCACCCTACGGGGAGCCATTGATTGGGGATGGGATCTTTTACTTGACTTTGAAAAATCAGCACTCGCACAAATATCTGTTTTTCAAGGTGTATTTCTTTTAGAGGCTGCTGAAGATATCATCGATTTGGAAATTTTTGAACACGCTCCTATGGTGATGGATGTGATTCAAAGTCTAAAGGAAAAGTCCTTTCTTAAAGTTTCCGAATTGGAGGAACTTGATAATGAACCTTTATTTTCCACTTATCAGATGATAAGAGAATATGCCGCTGAAAAACTGGAGGAGATGCAATTAACACAGATTACGAAAAAACGTTGGACACAGTGGATCTTTGATTATTCTAAATATTGGTGGGAAATTTATGAAGAAAAGAAACTTACAGAGCCCTTACAACGGCTACGACAGATTTCTGAAGATCTTATTCGACTAGCTCAATATGAAAATATGGAAGCAACCATTTCATCTTGGTCAACGGTATTTGTATTCCCCATCTTAAGCCAACAAGGGCCAGCGCATCTTATAAAACCTATGATCAAAAAAGCCCTAGAAGATTTAAGTGTTTCAGTAGAAGATCTGGAACAAGGCAGAGAAATAGCACTCAAAGACAATAGTCAGCGGGAATTGGTTGAACATCTTATCCTTTCGCTGGCTGAAGATTATTTGAAATCAAATCTCAAACTTTCCGAAGTTTTAATCGGGCATATAACTGAAGACTCTTCAGTTTTTGCACAGGCATTACGCATACGTGGCTTTTCACATCGCTATCTTGGAGAATTTGAAAAATCTCTTAAATTTCAAAATCAAGCTTTGACTCTCAACCAAAAATTAGGGATACAATCTGGTGAAGCGGCCAACCTTTGCAATATTGGAATCGTTTATCACGTCTTGGGAGAATATCAAAAAGCCCTTGTTTTTTACAAGCAAGCATTGGCTCTCACTCAAAAATTAGGGATACAATCTTATGAAGCGGCCAACCTTTGCAATATTGGAAGCGTTTATCAGGACTTGGGAAAATATCAAAAAGCCCTTGTTTTTTACAAGCAAGCATTGGCTCTCACTCAAAAATTAGGGATACAATCTGCTGAAACGGTCCACCTTGGCAATATTGGAAGCGTTTATCAGAATTTGGGAGAATATCAAAAAGCTCTTGAGTTTTACAATCAAGCATTGGCTCTCACTCAAAAATTAGGGATACAATTTCGTGAAGCGATCCACCTTGGCAATATTGGGAACGTTTATCAGAATTTGGGAAAATATCAAAAAGCTCTTGAGTTTTACAATCAAGCATTGGCTCTCAATCAAAAATTAGGGAGACAATCTTATGAAGCGAACAACCTTGGCAATATTGGATGCACATTCATAAAATATTTGATAGATGAAAAAAATGAAGAAACTCATGATATTTCGTTACAATCTGCTTATGAGTATTTGACAAAATCAATTCAAATCAGAAAAAATATTGGTACCCCACGTGATTTATCTTTTGAAACTTCCTTGGCTCGTTGCATCTACTCTCTGGAACGATATGAAGAAGCCAAGACACTTGCCAACGCCGCTTTATCCCTCGCCGAAGAACAAAACATCACCGAAAACAGCCACAATGGAGCACACAAAGAAAGCCTTGATCATCTGAGAAATATTCTCAGTGACACAACATAACTCCGTAGCTATAAAAAATCAAACTATCATCTCTTCTTGTCCACCAAACTCAGCATTTTGCGCCAGATGATTAGATGTTTTTTATATCTTTGAAGACATTTTCTTAGAAGTGAATTGAAATTGATCTCGTGTTTAACCTTGTAACTCATTTGAAATTTCACGGTGACTCGCATACAAAACCCCCCTATGATTCATAAAAACTGAATCCTTACTATTCAAATTTAGGGCATTGCCATAGCTATCGCTGACCACGGCGCCTAGCCCTTCAAACAAACAGGCCGTAGCCGCATAATCCCACAAACAACCGCCACCCTCCTGAATCTTGGGCCTTTTGACAAAACAAGCCGGTGCATTCTCCAATACCCAACAGGCATTCATCACGGCGCCCCCACAGTGAATCGTCTCATACGATCCTTTAAAGTTTGGTTTCCAATCCCATATATTTTCGTTACGAAAAGTTCCCAAGCCTTTAATCCCATGATACAAAGTCTGCGTCACTGGATCATAGACCACACCAAGATAGGAAAGCCCCTCACGAGAAACCAATGCAATAGAAACCCCATAACCTGGGCGCCGCTCCACAAAAGGCAACGTCCCATCCAAGGGGTCAATGCACCAAAAATAATCTTTTTCAAAGCGACTCAAATCATCGTCGCTTTCTTCAATCAATAACCCTAGATCATATTCTTCACATGTGGGCTGAATGAGCTTCAATATCATTTCCTGACTCTTCAAATCCACTTCTGTCACTATCTGAGAGGCCAAACTAGAACCCGAAGATTTATGTGTGACAACCATATCACAACCCACATGTTTTTGGATCATTTCACCTGCCTGCTTCGCTGCTTTAATGGCTACTTGGCACAATGCCTGAAAATCTGTCATATCTAATTTCATAATGACGCTACCACTTCACGCGCAATTCTTTCACTATAACTGTTAATTTTCCAATGATCCGCACTCCAGCCTTTGATGAAACGATGAAAATCCGCCCAGGCCACCGGAAATAAGGAACGCCAATCTCTTTCCAATGCAAATCCATCAAGAAAATTGTTTTTTACTTTTAGGGACTTTTGTAAAACACTAAAATAATGATCCAATAACTCACCTTCTAGTCTTTCACATTCCTCTTCTTGCAAACAACTGCCGATGAAATACGCAAGATCCTTCATGCCACAACCTTTGCCCACGTATTGAAAATCCACAGCAGCAACTCTTTGACCATTTCTTGAAAAACAAAAATTGGCCAACTTGGCATCGCCATGCACAAAGGTCTGAAAGGGACTATTACGTAATTTTTGATCTATTTGTTTTGCTGCTCTTTTCAAGGGCAGATCTTTCAAAGCCTCTAATTCATCAGGACGCGTGTCCAAATGCCAATAAGTTCCATTTTCCCAGAGATGATCGGCGGATTGCCCTAGATACGTGGCATGAAAATGAGCTAACCACTGCACACATAATTTTATTTCCTCAAGAGACACCACGGTTCTTGTCTCTTCAAATCCGCTACAGATGAGATCCTCTAAAACAATCAATCTCTCATTGTCATAGAAATCCAAAGCCAAACATACTGGGACATACGAATTTTCATCACAATGAGCGCTCCAATTTCGATACCATGCCATTTCCACTTCATAAGATTTTATTTTTCTTTCATGGGAAATGTCCGTATTCCAGCCACGGGGATGGGAGCCGTTTTGGGGCAAACGTACGTGTTTGACAATTACCGACTCCATACTTGATCCTAAAAGGCCATAACGCATAATAGCCCCATATCCACTCCAAAGATCTTGGATTTTTTGAATTTCAAAGAGTTCCTCGGCACCCGTAGCTTCAAGCACAATTTTTTTTAAATGGTTATTCATCCAGAAGTATTCGCTTCTTCATTTTCACAGGACACAGTTGTAAAAAACAATAATAATACGATAACGATATATGGACTCAAGTTTCCCATATAAACCCTTTTTTAAAACAATTAGTTTTTCATTATAAGATCTTTTTCTGTAACGCGTACAGCACTTCAGGTATCAATTAGTTTTTTGAGAAATTCAAGAACAACTAATAATTCAAAAAAATGGCAATAGAAATTTTAGACTATTAACCTATGCACATTTTTTAGAATAAGATCATTTGGGAATGACCATCAACATAGAAGTAGAAGATTTATTTTTACCTATTCTCATTGATGTGCCGTTCTTATAAGTAGTTACCTTATACTCATTCTTACCAAAATCGTCATAACGAGAAGATAGTGAGGCCATTGATTTATTCACAGCCGCCTCGTAATCATCAACTTTAGCTATACGCACCAATTCGTTTCTCAATTCAGTTTCAATTGAACGTCCTTCAACATCATAAAAAGGTTTAGTATCATATTCTACAGGATCAGCTTCTTTATCTGTTGTGTATTCTCTATAAAGTTTTTCACTCTCATTTAACTTGTTTTGAATACCTTTCATAAATTTATCCAATTCAATCTTGTCTTCATCTGTTAGATTAAGGAACTGACCAACACGATCTACATCACTCAACTGCACCACATCTTCATCATTTGCAATTGCCACTATAGTATCATCTGTTAGATCATAGACTTGACCCAGACTATCTATACCACTCAATACAATTTTTTTAAGATCTGTGTTTTTGATGCGTTTTTTATCATTAAGTTCACGTATCTTAGCCTCTTTTTCAGACAATCCACTTTCTGCCAGAACAACTCTATTTTGTAACAATTTTATTTTTTCTTCATACGATTGAGATAACTCCTGTATCTTTTGTTTGTATTTTTTGTCTAAATCAACATTATTTTTAGTAGCAATAAACTTAATTTGATCCTTTGAACTGTCTTCTTGATCACTCTCCTTCACAAGATGTGACAATGCCACACCTAAGACAAGAGAAATAGTGACAATGGAAACCGTTTTAAATTGAGACATAATAACTCCTTTTGAAATATCCTTTAATCTCAAATCCAATGGTAATAAAATTGCAAGCAATCCCTTTGACTTTGCTCTTTTGCGGAGGATTTTGAGAGCTGCGTTTATATGGTGCGATGCCGTTGGCTGAGTGATCCCTAGTTTTATGCCGATTTGCGTCACTGTCAAACCTTGGTAGTACCGCATGTTCAACACTTGGCGTTGTTTCTCTGAAAGAGTTTGAAATTGGTTGACAACCCATTCTATCTGTTTCTCTGAAAAGCTTTCCTCTTCTGAAGAGAATAATTGATGCATTTCTCCTTCCGAAGTTTTTATCTTTTTCTTTCTGACATGATCTATCGTTAAATTTCTTGCGATAGCATTCATCCAGCGAGTCAAATGAGTTGATTTTTTTCTCCACAATTTTTCCTTATCAATAATGCGTAAACAGACTTCTTGCGAAATGTCATCTACAACATCACAATTTTTAGCTACCTTGCCCACAATCCTTCTTATGTAAGGTATGTGGTCTACAAGGCTCTTTTCAAATGCTTCCTTTGTATTCATAGCCTTTACAATAGATAACGTACAACATCAAAAACCATAGATAAAAAAATCAAATTTCCTTCCAAATAATACCACATCATCAAAACAAAACAACATGAATAAGGTATGGATAGTTTTTGGGGAAGAATTGGAACATAAAAGTGCATAAAAAAGGAGGACTGAGGGAAGGAAATAAGAGCAGCAAAAATTCAATATTTTTCAAATCAATAGAAACTCAATAACTCGTCCTCCTTTTAGAAAATATAAACGTCTGAGTTTGAAAAATATTGCAATTTATTTTAATTAAATATTAATCAGTCAACATTTTACTTTAATTTTACGTAACTACTTATACAACAGGTCGTTTTGTCACCTTCCTGTCACGAAAATCTAACAGTTGTACGCACTGCTCATCAATAAAATTAACGTGGATTTAACTAAAAAATATACAACGCCACACCTTAATACACCGCCTGACAATTGATTTAACAAATCTGCCTCCTACTCCCGAAGAGGCCATGCATTTTATAAAAGATGAGTCGGAAACTACCTATGAAAAAATTGCGACAGGTTTTGGTCGCAACCATCACATCACCTCTGAATGAAGTTCAATCCCAGAGGAATGGCAGGTGGTGGCGTTAGGGCAGGCTGACCTATGGGAAAACGGATGATCACAGTGTTAATGTGGTCGAAAATCCGGTACATGCGCACGATTTACAAGACACTATCCTAAAACAGATGGGCGTTGACCACAAACGTTTGACCTATAAATTTCAAGGGCGGCGCATCGTTTAGCCGATGTTTTTGGCCACGCTGTTGAATCGATTCTAAGCTAAGGAGTCGTCCGCCACGTGATAATCGGGATCCTCTAAGATATTAACATCTACCATATGGCCCGCTTTAGCGATTAAGACACTGCATTCTTTACTCAAATGTTTGAGGTGTATTTCTTTGCCCAAGGCCTCATATTTATCTGCCAGTTTACCGACAGCCTCGATAGCGCTGTGGTCGTAGACACGTGAATGCAAGAAGTCGACATGTACTATTTTAGGATCTTTCATAGGGGTAAAAATTTCGTTGAAACTGGTGATTGAACCAAAAAACAAAGGACCGTTGAGAAGATAAGTTTTTGTGTCATTTTCACTAATGGTGTGAGCCGAAATGGATTGTGATTTTTTCCAAGCAAACACCAAAGCACTCACAATCACTCCCACAAATACAGCCACCGCCAAATCTGTGACCACTGTCACCCCCGATACCAACACAATCACAAAGGCATCGCTGAAAGGAACTTTATGAAGAATACGAAGTGTGGACCATGCAAAAGTTCCAATCACCACGATAAACATCACTGCCGTCAACGCCGCCATAGGAATTTTAGCTATCTGTGTGTTAAAAAATAAAATCATACACAACAGAAACAATCCCGCAGACAAACCCGATAAACGTCCTCGACCACCTGATTTGATATTAATCACACTCTGACCAATCATCGCACAGCCACCCATGCCTCCAAAAAATCCCGTGACAACATTAGCAATGCCTTGTCCCACACATTCTTTATTACCACGTCCGCGTGTATCCGTCATTTCATCAATCAAGGTCAACGTCATCAAAGACTCAATCAACCCCACACAAGCCATAATAATTGCATACGGTAAAATAATTTTGAACATTGTGAAATCAAAAGCAGCAACTTCAGGCAAATTGAAGGAAGGTAATACTGACTCAAATGATTGCACCGTACTCACTTGACCCAAATCTAAACCGATATAAGGAGCCACTAAAACCACGCCCGTACAAAATAAAATGCCTGCAAGAGCTGATGGAAATTTCTTAGTTATTTTTGGAAAGAGCTGAATAACCAACATCGTCATTATCACTAGGGCGATCATAACGTATAACTTTGAACCTTGCATCCAAACCAGTTCTCCACTCACATTCTCCACCTTAAAAGAATCAAGCTGAGACAAACCAATAATAATAGCTAAACCATTCACAAAACCAAGCATCACAGGGTGAGGCACTAATCTAATAAATTTTCCCAAGCGGCAGATACCCGCTGTGATTTGAATAAGCCCCATCAAAACAACGGCGGCTAACAAATACTGTAAACCATGATCATCAACTAACTGAGTAGTGACCACAGCAATGGCACCCGTGGCACCTGAAATCATTCCAGGACGTCCACCCAATACAGAGGTCACAATAGCCATAATAAAAGCTGCATACAAACCCACCAAGGGATCCACCCCAGCAATCATGGCAAAAGCAACAGCTTCCGGTACCAGAGCCAAAGCCACCGTCAGCCCAGAAAGCAAATCATTTTTAACACTAGCAGATTTTTGTTCCACTAAGACAGGGGCATCGTGACTCATTAATTATTTTTAGATTCCTATTTTTTTTTATTTAGATTGAGATCTACAAGTCGGCAATAGTAGTCTTTGATAATATATAAAGTCAAGTAATATTCCCTGAAATACAAAAGAAAGCGCTCAAACTGCTATTTTTTGACGAGGCCTTTGTCCTGAGTGGGTAAGGTTTGAATATAAGATGAGAGATCTTTTATTTCACGTGGCGTCACCATTCTGCCAATCACCCACTGAGACATCTGATATCCCGCAGGGTCTTTTGTCATATGTGCCCCACGTATACCCCGTGAAAATTTTATTAATTGGTCATTCACATACCAATCTTCAAGCATGTGCAAAAGTGGCGCCTTCATAGCCGTATTGCCTTCCCCTTTTACCCCATGACAAGCATCACAGTAGGTGGCGTCGTACAACTCCTTTCCCCTATCCACATTTCCATGTAAACGTTTTGTTGTGTTATCTTCTGCTTTAAAGTCTGCTATATACGACAACACATCCTCAATTTGTTCTTCACTCAAACTCTTAGCTTGCGTGGCCATTAAAAAACCTGTGGGATCCATTATTTCATCTCCACCTCTCAAACCCTTTTGAAATTTGTGAAGTTGATCTCTTAAATAAACCGTACTTTGCTGAGCTAAAGGCGCTGCTTTGATTTCGAAATTGCCTTGAGCTTTATCACCATGACAAGGTAAACACCTTTGATAAACCAAACGACCCCGTTCTTTCTCTGTACTCAACGATGTCACTGGCTCAGCAACGGCGGATACAGCCAACGGTTTTTCTATCTCACCCACCGTAAGGTCTGCAGAGCCAACATCCTTCTTCTGACACGAAAATAGAACAGCAAAACACATTGCCAGAATCATAATCAAAGATAAAATCTTGATCCTCATATTAATCTAATTAAAGCAATAAACATGCCAATTAATATCTCATATTTTTTCGTCACCTTATCACAAATAATACATGTTTATTGGGAATTTGTAGCTAAAATACACTTGCACTTACATGAGGAAAAGAAATTTTCACACTTTTCCGAATTATTTCCCAATAACGTTCAATAAATGAGTGATGAACTATCTATTTGAAGATATTCGTTAAATATTTCACAAAGAAGATCATGCCTTAATGGTTTAGATAAATATGCATTCATTCCAGCGTCAAGGCATTTTTTAACATCTTCTTCCAACACATTAGCTGTCATAGCAATAATTGGCAAATCTACATCACTTTTATCCAATTCATTCCTAATCTTTCTTGTTGCCGTAAGGCCATCCATCTTGGGCATATGCATATCCATCAGCACAATGTCAAATTCATGTTTTTCAACCAAATCTATGGCCTCTTGACCATTGCTGGCAATGTCAACGATAAAATTTAACTTCTCAACTGAGCGTCGTGCAACTTTTTGATTAACCAAATTATCTTCAACTATCAACACACGAATCTTCTTATTCTTATTCTCATTCTTATTCTTGCTCTTGCTCTTGTTCAAAAGATTACTAGGAATATCTTTTCGTATTTCCCTTTGCTCACAAACAACTTGAACGGTCACCAAATCTATATTCACATTATTATCTTTAGCACCCTGAACAATCAAACAAGCCTCAATAAGCTGAGACAACTCCACTGGCTTTGCTATACAAGATGAAAAGCCCAAACTCTTCAAATTGTCATTGTCAATCAAATGAGGATTTGCCGTCAACATTATCAATGACATATTTTCTGTATAGGAATGATTTTTTAATTTGATACCAAAATCTGTTCCATCAATTTGTCCCATTACTTGATCAACAATAACAACATTAAATTCATCGCCTTCAATCATTGCTTGCCCTATTTTGTTTAATGCATCACCACCTGAATCTGCTGTGACAATTTTTTTACAATTATTATAAATCATATATCTTTTTAGAACATTATTAAAATCTCGATCATCATCTACAATCAATATTTTCAATTCATCCACAGAAGACATTGGCAAAGGCAGGTGCATTTCACTGCACCCCAATTCCATGGGAAGTATAAAGTTAAAAGCCGCCCCTCCTTCATCTCTATTATTTGCCGTCATTATGCCGCTCATCAAAGATACCAATTCCGTACTAATTGAAAGGCCCAACCCCGTACCTCCAAATTTTCTTGCCGTCGACACATCCGCTTGTGAAAATTTTTCAAACAATTCATCGATTTTACCTTCAGGCAATCCTATACCACAGTCTTCCACAACGAAGTCAAAATGATAAATGTCATCTTTCACAAAACATCCAACACAAATTTTTACATATCCTTTTTCAGTAAACTTAATAGCATTACCCATTAAATTCGTCAACACTTGTTTGATACGGCAAGAATCTGACCGAACATACCTTGGGATGCTTGGGTCATAGTTAACAATAAGTTCAATGTTTTTTTGTTCAGCTTGATACAGCAATAACCGTGACACATCTTCAACAGCCACCTTCAAATCAAAAGCTTCTTTTTCAATCTTCAATTTCCCCGCTTCTATTTTGGAATGGTCTAAAACAGCGTTGACCAGAGACAACAAACCTTCACTGCTATTTACAATGGTATTTACAAATTCTTTCTGCTCCTTATCTAACTTACTTTCACTGAGAAATCGAGACATCCCAATAATACCATTCATTGGGGTTCTTATTTCATGGCTCATATTCGCCAAAAACTCTCCCTTAGTCCGCGCAGAAATTTCCGCTCGCACTTGTGCATCTTCTGCTTCTTGTTTCGCTTTCAAAATATCCGCTTCTGCTTTTTTTTCATTCGTAAGATTTCTGACGGTTGCCGTAAACATTATTTCATCCTTAACATGAAATTCACTAACACTTAGATAAGCGGGAAATTCCAGTCCATCTTTACGAACGGCGATAATTTCTCGGCCAATACCGATAACTCTCTTCACACCTGTGATCAAGTATTTTTGAATGTACCTGTCATGATCTTTTCTATATGATTGGGGCATAAACATATTGATATTTTTGCCAATCACCGCATCATCTCTTGAGCACCTGAACAACTCTAAAAACGATTTATTAATGGTTTGAATAATCCCGTGTGAATCGATGGTCACAAGCGCATCTACCGTATTCTCGATGATTGACTTAACTTTTTCCTCACCATCCAAGGCTGCTTGCCTGGCCTTATCTAGATCTATATTATTTTTTTCTAATTCAATTTTGGTTTTGGCCAATACAACATTCCTTGAATTGACACCATTCCACAGAAACAATGCCGCAACAAGAATAGTCATAAAAATTGAAAAAATAAAAGCCATTGCTGAGGCATTAGATCTCATGACCATCAGACCTTTTTCGTTAGGTGCTATTTGCAATGTCCAATTTCTGTCCAATAAATTGAAATGTGAATCAAACAATAATTTTTTTGAAACATCTTGAATCTGACTCAACGTACAAAGAACTTGATTGTCGTAAATAACCCTTAAGAACCACCCCTCACTCAAAACATCAAGTGTATTATGTATCCATTTTTCAACATTCAGCACAGCTACAATATAACCATCAAAAACTTCTCCTATATACAAAGGAAAAAAGATAAGAACCCCTTTACCTCCCTGAACAAGGTCTATTGGATCAGACAGCACAACGGTATCATTTAGCTTAGATTTTTCAATAATTTTTCTTCTGCCTTCTTCTGATTTATTGTCAAATCCAATTATTTTTTCGCCCCCCTTTTTGGGCATAACCCATCGCACTATTCCATCTGAATCTACCCATTCAATGGCCTGATAGCCCGTGTCGTTTTTACAGTAATTTTCAGCATCCTTTTCCCAATTTTCTTTTGGAAAACCTTCATAATTACTTTCCCATCTCTCTGCCATTCTTTGTATCTCTAGAACTTTGTGACTGAGATCTTTTTTGAGAACCTGAGAAACCGTTTGAAATTTGGTCTGGATTTCACCTTCAACATCCTTACGTTCAAAATGATTCATTGCGCCCCACACCGCAAACGAAACAATCAGCCCACACAGTAAAATAATTAGTGTTTCCTTTTTGTTATTCAAATTTTTCCTCAACAAACCAAACAGGATTTTCATTAACGTGTTTCAACAACACTTCTAAATTAGCGTTCAGACATACAACGTATTGATAAATATGTGTTCGGATTTTTTTTTGAACATCATGCAATGATTTCATTTGACATGTGTCACATTTGCAAAAAATTAAACAAGCTATCTCTAACAAAACAATGGATGAAAAATCATACGCATCACTTGATATTGTTTTATCTTTTTTCTTTCTATAAATATCTATTTTCATGATTTTAAATTCTGATATTTTGAAAATATTTTCAATTATTAAGAAACATTCATAAAGATTGAAACAAACGTCTGTAGGCGCGTGTTTTTTAACATATTCAGGAAAATATATCTTTTTATTTTTAGGTAAAATTTCATTGACATATTTGACAATCAAACCAACTTGTATGCAAACATCGTTAGGTTGAAAGATTTTTTCTAACATCATATTAGCTTGACGGTTTTCTTGAGTAATTGTCATAAAAACACCAGTTGGACGTACTGACTCTTTTTCAACTTTTTCCTTAACAATTTCTGACACTCCCATCACATCTGCTGGCACAATGTTATTTTCATTCACTTGTCGGCTGTTTATAGGTCTATGAGCTTGTTCTTCTTCCCCTGAAACCACCGACAGAGGCAATAACACTAAAACTAAAGTCCATAAGCATTTATAACGACACATTACTTACCAATCATCCATTGAAAAAATACCACAACTCCTTTAAATGGCAATTTTTTTTGGCAAAAATTCACTTCATGATATGTAGAAAAAAATACTTTAAATTAAGTAAATAATCCAAAACCTTACCTACTTTTAGATTTAAATAACAATTATATTACTTAAAATGCAATCCTTGAAATTTTTTTCCTTTCAATTTCGTTGACACGCTTATATGGCCTTTATCGTCCACAACCATCCCATCAACCCCTTCTAATAAACCAATAACAGCCATTCCTTTTTTTGGCCCTAGCACAAACACACCCGTTGAGTTTTCAATTGTAAAATGATTTGTGTTGGGCATACATCTAAAGTTACCAGAGATCAAAAGGTTATAATTTTCAGTAATAAAATGTCGTAAAATCAGTATTTTTCAAATTTGACAGACAAGAACCCTACCTTCCCTTAGATAAGCCCTCTAAAATAGGTTAAAATATAGAGCTAAACCAATTTATAATCAGAAAACGGAGATTTTGTGGCCGGACATTCGCATTCCAAAAATATCATGCACCGTAAAAACGGGCAAGATGCCAAACGTGGAAAATTATTCTCTAAACTTGCTAAAAACATCATTACTGCCGCTAGAAATGGAAGTGATCCTGCGAGCAATCTCAGCTTGAGGTATGCTATCGATAAAGCTAAGCAGTCCAGTATGCCCAAAGATAACATCATAAGGGCGATCAAAAAAGGCAGTGGTGAAGATGGTGGCACTGTACCCGAAGAAATTACCTATGAAGGTTATGGCCCCGCAGGTACCGCACTTATTGTAAAAGCCTGTACCGACAACAAAAACCGCACCGCTCCAGCACTACGCTCCACCTTTTCCAAATATGGTGGAAATCTTGGAACCAGTGGTTCAGTTGCGTGGATGTTTAAAGCCAAATCACTATTTACTGTGGCCCTTGAAGACAGTGATGAAGAATCCTTATTTGAAATATGTCTTGAAAATGGTGGCGAAGATGTCGTTCAACTTGAAGATTGTTTTGAAATTTCAGGCCCACCTGAATCTTTTTTGAATCTCGTAAGTGCTTTTGAAACGGCTGGAATCACCACTTTATCTGGTGAAATCACCTACATTCCTGACAATCAAGTGGACATTCTTGAAGAGAAAGCTGCAAGCACCTTACTAAAATTAATCGAACACTTAGAAGATAATGAAGATGTCACCTCTGTTCACTGCAACGACAACATCACCTACGATATTTTGGAAAGAGTACTGAATGACGGATGAACCCGAACAAAAAAAATCGACAAAAAAAACAAGAAAATTTTTACCAATTGTGCTAATCATTGTGGCACTTGCTTGCATTGCCATTTACTTCTTTCCAAATCTTGACGATAAAAAAACAAGCACAGCCATCATGCCCCGCCGCTCAAAACCTGTTAATTCTAATAAAAATAAAAGCAGCTTCGATAGAAAAAATAGCATTTTAAATATATTGCCTGACACCACTTTATGCTTCTGGCACTGCCGTAGCAGCACAAACTTTTTTCAAAACATTGGAAGTAACCAAGTAAAAAAATATCTGATTGAAGTGGGTATTTATGACGTTCTCAAAAACTCTGCTACAACGGCCACACAAGAAAAACGGAATGAATTAGAAAGCAAGTTACCCAAACGCATCACAACACTCGACCCTGTAACAGACTACGTCCTCAATTTTTTAGAGCACCCCTTAAACACCGGACAAGACCTAAGTAAACTTTTCCCCGGAGAATTATGCCTTGCCATCGCTCACTTCGATGACAAGGACAGCTTACCCATTCCCGACCTACTCTTTGCTGCCGACATATCCTCTGAAATTAGTGAAAAATGGCTACACAATACCTGTCAGACATTAGAAGATTACTTTGGAAAAAAAGAAATGACATCCACTTTCATTCATAACTCTGACACACGCACTGACGATGAGAAAATTGATTTTCATTACCATAAATTAGGCGACAAGGACGTGAATCTTTCTATTGGAATCTGGAAAAATAAAAAACTGCTTATTTCCAACAATGATAATTTATTTCAAAAAACAATACGCGCTTACGCAAAAGGAAAATCAAAAAACAAAGAATCTTCAAGTCTAGACATCCACCCTTTAATAAACACCAAACACTTTGAAAAATTAAGCAATAAAATTTCTCCCTTCGATTCAGATTTGTATTTTTACACTCAAAACAGTCGTCTAACCGAATTAATTCGCAAAACTCTACTCACCACTGACCCTGATCTTGTTTTCACCAAACAATTTGGTCTAGACAATTGTTTAGGTATTGCCTGCTCTCTCTTCTTTAAAGGCTATGCCATCCAAGAAAAAATCATGTTTCTTTATGATTACAGCTTGCCAGAAGAAACTTTTTTAAGTTGTTTTAATTCTTTAGCGGCGAAAACTGCAGGAGAATCGTATTTGGAAGCCATAGTCCCTGATACGGCCGTGGCCGTGGGGCATTTTCAAATTGATTATTCAAGATTGCTGACAAATGCCCTAGAACTTGAAAAAAAACTATACCATAAACCAGTAAAAACGGACAGCACCCCACTCAGCGATATGGTCAACTATTGGCAAGGCCGCTACAAAATTTATCTCGCGGATATGTTAAAAAAACTCAAAGAAGAATCCTTATTCTTCATTAGTAAAGACGAGAATGATCTAGGCGCTGGCATAATCCTCAGCATCAAAGGGAAAAATGCCATTGAGTTAAAAGAGTCTTACCGTCTTTTAAATGAAAGATTTCAATTAGCATTCCGTAATCTAACAAATCAGTTCCCCGGTCAAATTAAGGTCACAACAGAGGATATCAATGGTCAAACTATTCATCGCATTGACATAGATCCTTCTCTATCAAACAGCGAAAGCACACTCAAACAAGTTCTTTCACTTTTGAGTAACAAAACAGAACTTGAAAAGAATCTGCTAGCCAAAAATGACAATCTCAATGGGATCGTAGATGGTATCATGAGTCATTTTTTATCACTTAACATTGCGATCACCCCTCAGCACATCTTCATGGCCACAAAACAGGAAACGATCACAAAAATGATAGCGGACCTCAACACCTTCAGCAAACTCAACAAGAAAAACTTAGTTTACAACAACGAAGCTTTATCTATTACTCTAAAAAACAGATTAAGTTCCACAAACAATCATGGGCTCATATGGATCGACACAAAAAAACTGCTCAACGATACAGGTCTATTTTATAATGCTCATAAAAGTAGCTTTCCTATTCCCTATGACAAGTTAAAATTTGAAGAAAAAGACCTGACAGATTACTTCCCCAACTCTGTGATAAAAGTAGAATTTCTCTCTCCTCGACAAAGCATGAGTAAAAAAACAAACTCAGCTTACGGTATTTATATTGAAAGTTATTCCGCAATCCCTCAACTCAATTACACATTCTTAAAATGGAGCGTCAATAATCGATTGAAAAAAATATTTGGCCCAGTTGATATAGAAGCAGCGACGAAGCCCCCTTCACAGTGATCATTCTTGGCATTGATCCAGGAAGTCGCACCACCGGATACGCTTTCTTAGAAGAACAAAATAACCGAATAATTGTCCACAACATAGGCACCATTGAACTCAAACAGTTCACAACCATGGGAGACAAACTCAATCATCTACACAAAGCGTTGTCAGAATTAATCCAATGCCACGGCCCCGATATGGCGGCGGTAGAAACTCAATTTTTTGGTGTTAATGCCAAATCTGCTTTTGTGGTTGGTCAGGTACGTGGCATTGTGCTTTTGAATTTCAGTGAAGCTGGCATTCCTTACAGTGAATATGCCCCTGCCACCATCAAAAAAGTGGTAACAGGAAATGGACAAGCCAAAAAAGACCAATTAGCCCGTATGTTATCTCAATTAACGGGGTTAAAAAACTTGGAAAAGCATCTAGATGCTTCAGATGCTCTTGGCGTAGCTTTTACTCATCTTCAGTCGATAGCTCGTTCCTACTAAGCCTTTTTTTCGTTATAATCACCCATCCATGGAATATCAACTTGACAATAAAGACCCTGGTGGCCACTTTGCCATTATCGCTAGCTGCTACTACGACGACATCATTGATGGTCTGTGTAAAGGAGCCGTAAAAACCCTTGTTCAGGTAGGCATTACAAAGGAACGTATTGATATTATACGTGTCCCTGGAGCCTTAGAGCTTCCTCTTGCCACAAAAATAGCCGCTGACAGTAAAAAATATGTGGGCATTATTGCCTTAGGAGCTGTAGTCAAGGGTGATACCTCACACTATGACGTTGTGGTCAACGAATCTTGTCATCATCTTTCAGCGATTTCAGTAGAAAGCTCTCTCCCCATCGCAAATGGCGTATTAACCGTTTACAAACTTAGCGATGCTGAAGCTCGCTCTCAAGACAACAACAAAAACAAAGGGTCTGAAGCGGCCTTAGCTGTCTTGCAAATGGCCAATCTTCTTCAAAAAATTTCGTAATGGGTGCGCGACGTGATAGCCGGGAAACCGCCTTCAAAATCATCTTCGAAAGTATAATTCGTGGCCCTGAAACTTTTGAAGACTTAAGTAGCACAATTTCAAGACAACTTGATGACGAACAATCAAGACAATTTGCCCTCACACTCGTTGAAGGTTGGCGAGAACATGAAAGTGAATTAATGGAAAGTATCACACCACATTTACAAAACTGGGATATCAAGAGATTATCTTTGGTGGACAAGATTCTGTTGACCTTAGGAATTTTTGAAATTCGTTTTCTTGAAGACATTCCTCCTGTTATTACTATTGACGAATCTATCGAACTTGCAAAAGTGTATGGCGGTGCTGACAGCCCTAGTTTTTTGAATGGTGTGTTGGACAGTTACTACAATTCAATAAAGTAGGCAAACATGGTATTTGGTAAACTATTCAAAAGAAAAAACACTGAACAAACCCGTGAGGCTTTAAAGCCTACTCAAACTCGTTTACGAGACAAAATAGCTTCCCTGTTCAGCACGGCAAAACCCCTTGACACCCACACCTTGGAAGAACTGGAAGAAATTTTAATTTCAGCAGATCTTGGAGAAGAAACTACAGAACAGGTACTAAAATCGCTTAAAGATCGTTACCAAAACGAATTGGTACAGGACAAAGAACAACTGATGACCCGCTTGCAACTTTGCCTAATAGAACAATTTGAAGGAACGACAGACCCTTATCCCCTGCGCAATGAATCTTCTGGCCCCACGATCACCTTGATTGTCGGTGTCAATGGTTCAGGTAAAACCACCAGCATTTCCAAACTGGCCGCCGCTTGGACTCAGGAAGGGCGCAGTGTTATGTTAGCTGCAGGTGACACTTTTCGTGCTGCCGCCTCTGCTCAACTGGCCACCTGGGCCGATCGATTAGGAGTGCGCGTAATCAAACACCATGAAGGGGCCGATCCCTCCGCTTTGGTATTTGACGCTCTCAAGGCCGCCGAATCTGATCAGGTAGATGACCTTATTATCGACACCGCCGGTCGATTGCATACGGACAACAACCTTATGAAAGAACTGGAAAAAATTCACCGCACCATCCAAAGAAAGTACCCCGATGCCCCTCACGAAACATTACTGGTATTAGATGCGACCGCAGGTCAAAACGCTCTTTCTCAAGCTCAATTGTTTTCAGAAAAAGTGCCGCTTACAGGACTTATCCTCGCCAAATTGGATGGCACCGCTAGGGGCGGAATTGTCTTTAGGATTGCCAAAGAAGCAGGTGTCCCAGTAAAATATGTGGGCACAGGCGAACAACCTGAAAATTTGGAACTTTTCAATATTGATTCTTTTGTGGAGGCCTTGATCCAATGAAGTACTTTACACTACTCTCGCTTCTTATTCTATTTTCCTGTACATCAAACGTTGCTACGCGGGAGGAACAGATCATGATCAAAGCGATCAACAATTCTTACACAGACAACTGGGAACTCAACAAAAAAAACCGTTCCCGAATTTTAAAATTTGACATTTCCCCTGAAGAACACCTGTGGAATGCCTGCAATACCGTTGAACCCCTTGAAGTGATCTACCACCTCAAAACGTTAGATATTCTAGATAATTTTTATGAAAAAAAATGGGCCATTTACAAAAACAATTTCAGAGAAAAGGCACTTGACAACCTCACAAACGAATTGTCAAAAAAACGTTTAGAAGCCCTACAAAAAATAATGATCTTTGGAGAACTGCAAGACATTCAAGCTGTTGCCCATCTCTTAACCGATGAACAAAGGGATGTGAGAATGCTGGCCAAAGGTACCTTAGTGCAACTCTCTGCCCCTTTTCGAATCGAATTGATCAACGAAGAAAATATCGACAAACTAAAAAAATTCACAACATTTTACCTCAATTGGTATGAAGAAAATAAAGAAAAAAACCGTGAAGATATTCTATGGCAACGCTTGCAACAAACCCTACCTTCACACTACAAACAAACAGTAACCAATGGGCTTATTGCTATGCTTTCTACCAAATCCAATGAAAACAAACAGTTCTACGCTGATACACTATGGCCATTGATCCAAAAAGAAGTAAATATCAATGTCCGAAATCAACTAGTCATTCTTTTAGGCGTACTAAAAAACACAAAATACATACAACCACTACTGGATACAGGCTGGCTTTCCAACGGTTCCCTAGCCAGCCGCGCTCGAGTTTCTTGGGCCCTCAATCAAATGTCATACCCCAATCCTCAGCCTTACAAATAAATCATAAAAAATATTTTTCTTTGAATATTTAGGAAAAAACCATCGTATAATGCGTAAAGATTTTAGATTTATCTCTTCCATCTGCTAATGCAACAAGCTTATCAATCAAAGGCAAATTGGTTCTTTTGATTAAGCCAAAAAACTTAAAAAGCGCAGTTGTATCAATTTCAGACATAACTAGTGGAAAAAAAATTAAGCTGGATCAAAGCGATCTAGTATGCAAAAGTAACGGGTCAAGTGGCACAAGCAATGGGCATAAGTATATAGGTTTTGCTTGTGTAACAAGTGTGATGATTAATAGTGTAGTGATACAGGGAAAAATTTCCAAGATAATTTAATTGATTTTCGGAAGGGTAAACCTAAAAAATATCGATCGCCAGAAATTCATGTGTATACAGGTAATACTAAACCAGCGGATAAAGTAATCATTGAGTATTATGTGCCTGAAAAAGACCATGGATATCGATTTGAAACTTGGTCCTGATTTTAAATTTATTTCGGACAAATAAATTTTAAAGACCATCCATTCAAACTAAATTAATCGCTTACGTTAGCGACGACCTGGCCTGTTTAGTTTTATACCTATTTCTTTTTCATCAGTTGCTTACGCATTTTTCTGATTTCCTCACGACTCAATCCTTTAGGAGCTTCTTCAGGGTTCGCCATAGCTCCTCCCATCATGGGAGCAAAACCTTTCATCATTTTGCGCATACCTTGAAATTGCTTCAATAATTGTTGTATGTCTTTTGTGGTTCTACCGCAACCCATGGCAATACGGCGACGCCTTGAGGTGTTGATGCAGTCGGGATTTTTCTTTTCTTTGGCGGTCATGCTCTGCACAATGGCCTCTGTTCTTTTCATCTCCGCTTCAGAATCTTCCATATCCACACCGTCCATCAACTGCCCCATACCAGGCATCATTTTCATCAGGTGTTTGAGTGGACCCATTTTACGCAGTTTGCCCATTTGAGAAATCAAGTCATCTAAACCAAAATTACCACTCATCATTTTTTGCATCAAACCCATGGCTTCATCTTCATCGATAACTTGAGAAGCTTTCTCCACCAAGCTCACCACATCTCCCATGCCCAAAATACGACCTGCCAAACGATCCGCATGCAACACTTCCAAACGGTCTAATTTTTCACCCACACCCACAAACTTAATGGGCTTACCCGTTACAGAGCGCAATGATAAAGCCGCTCCACCACGTGTGTCACCATCCATCTTGGTGAGAACCACACCTGAAAGTTCCAGACGTTCATTAAATGCTGCTGCAGAGTTGACCGCATCCTGACCTGTCATTGAATCCACTACCAAGAGTATTTCATCGGGTTGTGTGTTACGGGAAACCGCTGACACTTCATCCATCAATTCTTGGTCCACATGCAAACGGCCAGCGGTATCCAAGATAACAATGTCATAACTTTCTGCTTTTGCTTTCTTAACCGCCGCTCGACAAACTTCTGGTGGGCTTTTGCCATCTTCAATAAAAAAACTGACCCCCACTTGCTCAGATAACACTCTCAGCTGTTCAATCGCTGCCGGACGTTTGAGGTCGGCAGCCACCAACATAACTTTTTTACCTTGTTTTTTAAGAAGTAGGGCCAATTTTCCACAGGTGGTGGTTTTACCCGCCCCCTGCAAGCCTGCCATCAGGATAACTGTACTTTCTCCTTCCGACCTCAGTTGAAGTGCGGTATTCTCTGTGCCCCCCAATAATTCAGTTAATTCATCCTGAACAACTTTAACAATTTGCTGCGATGGGTCTACTGAATCAATGACTTTGTCACCCAAGGCTTTTTCTTTAACTTTTTTAACAAAACTCTTGGCAACTTTAATATTAACATCCGCTTCCAACAGAGCCCGACGCACTTCACGCATCCCCTCAGAAATATTTTCTTCCGTGAGCTTTTGCTTTCCCTTAAAACGATTTAAGGCTTTCTGGATGGAACTTCCAAAATTGTCTAACATATTTGATTCCTATTTTTCATCTATTTCTTCTGAACATTTTGCCAAACGTGATCAAACAAACTGTCCCTAAAATCTATAAATGATTTTAACTGGTAATCCTCTTTATTAAAACGTGGTTCAAAAACATTTTCTCGCAAAGGGGTCACATCATCCAAACTCACATCTATTTTCATCTCAATATCAAAACTTTCCATGTAATTGACCTTAATCAGCATTGAGGCATCGATAAACTTACCCTCCTTCCATGTCGCTGTACCTTCAAGCTCGATAGAAAAAATGCCTTCTCCCTCATCTGTACGACTAATTTTTCCCGTAAACTTCGTGGGATAACCTGCAGCATTTGACAATACAGTAATGTGAACATGTATGTTGGAATCTAAGGTAATCCCATGTAAGTAGCCTGATTCCCGTGAAAAGTAGAGGGTGTAATTGACATCTTTTCCCCTAGAAAAGCGCAAGGCATCACAGCTCACTTCTGCAAATTTTTGGGGATTTTTTTCAAGTTTCACATTTTGTATACCTAACTGTGACAATAATAATTCTTTTGCTTGTTTTAATTGTTCATCCCAGTTTTTTTTGTCCGTTTTCATCGCATTCATTTTTTGCGCCAGATTTTTTATTGGGGTGTCCTCCAGACAAAAAGATTGAGTATCTCGGGAGAGTAATAAACTTTTTTCTTCACCTGCATAAGCCTTAAGATGCCCCAAATCACTGGACACACGAAACATTGCCTTCAGCTTGTTCAAATCAATATAAGTGTCGATATCCGATTCTACATTTACAAATTTTTCTTCATCCGTTTTTTTGTACTTAAATGTTAATGCCGCATTCCAGGTTTGTTGATCCCCAATATTTTTCCAAAACAAATTAAGGAGTTTGTCATACTTGTCCATCTTTTTGTTGAGAAAAGACAAGGCCTCACTTTCGTCTACGGGTGGCGTTTCAAGTGCTTTAGTGTCTTCTACCACACTGTCATCTTTAGCATATCCCAAAATCACGCCAATCGAACCTATCAAGAACAATCCCACACACAAACTATATCTCATAATTCACTCCTATTAATATTTAAGTCGTGGGGCATTTAATTTTTAAATTTTCCCTTATTCACCCTCATCCTTGATGTTAGTGCACAAAAAGCCATATAACTCAGGGCACCTAGAGGCCCATTGAGAAATTTAAAAATTAAATGCCCCACGATTCCTATTTTAAACCATTACAGAATATTCCGTTTGAAAATTTACGTCATTGATATGTCATGAAACGATTTTAAAGAATTTATTCCAATTCCCGTGAAATACGAGCACCGACGGCTTGTAATTTTTTATCAATATTCTCATAACCACGATCAATGTGATAAACACGGTTAATCTGGGTTTTTCCGTTTGCAATAAGGCCTGCCATGATCAACGCGGCAGAGGCCCTAAGATCTGAGGCCATCACCGGTGCCCCACTCAATAAAGGACCACCCGAAATAAGAGAAGAAGGGCCTTCTTTACGAATCTGAGCTCCCATACGCCCGAGTTCAGCGCTATGAATAAAACGATCTGGATAAATGCGCTCTGTAATCACTGACAAATGGGGCACTTGGGTAAGTAAAACCATCAATTGGGCCTGACAATCTGTAGGGAATCCCGGATAAGGTAAAGTGGTACACTCCACAGGACGAGGTTCGGCAATTTTTTTCATACGAATCCAATCCCCTGACACTTCAGGGATATAACCCAAGGTCTTGATAACATCCAACAAAGCACCGTGTTGTCTTAAATCTGTTTTGGCTACTTTTAAATTTTTTCCAATAGACAAACAACAGATCATCAAAAAAGTGGCGGCTTCAATACGGTCATCGGGCATGCTATAACTCACCGCTTCTAATTTTTCCACACCTTCAATCGTGAGATGGGGTGAACCGATACCTGTGATCTTTGCCCCACATTTGTTAAGATAATGACAAAGGTCCGCAATTTCGGGTTCGCACGCCGCGTTATCAATAATACTGATACCCGGCAGTGTTACTGCGAGCATCAAAACGTTGCACGTGGCCCCTACGCTAGAACCAAAGGCACCTCCCAAAAAAATAGAAGCCGCCCTAGCTTCACTGGCATCCGCTTTAACATAACCTGCTTCTATCGATATCTTCACGCCTAGAGCCTCAAATCCTTTGAGATGGATGTCGACAGGACGATGGCCTATCACACAACCACCAGGCAAAGACACAGAAGCCTTACGACGCCTACCTAACAAGGCCCCTAACGCATAGAAACTAGCCCTTTGTCGAGACACCAATTCATAGGGAGCCAAAATAGGCCCTTCATCTTCCACTTCTATGGTGAGACTATTATTTTCCCACTCACTTTGCACCTGTGCGCCCAAGGCTTCCATAATACTGAGAAGCGTTTGCGTGTCACTGAGATGAGGCACATTATTGAAACGACTTGTACCATGACAAAGAAGAGAAGACATTAATATGGGAAGCGAAGCGTTCTTGCTCCCACTGATCGTCAGCTCCCCCTCAAGCTGTTTTCCTCCCTCAATTATAAAAATATCCATCCATACACGTTAGGACATATCGACACTTTAAAAAAGATGTGAATTTGTCGTTTCTATTTATATGTTGAAATCAATCGCAAAATGAACTTTGCCTCATTCAAAACTCCTTAAACCAAGGAAGTTTCAAATATATTTTACAAAATGATAACATAATAATAGTAAGTTTCGCACTCAACTTACTTGTAAAATAAAGTATCACTTAAATAAAAACAGAGAAATTTAAAAAATGAAACTCGTGAACCGTCGACAACCTCTTTTTTCCCTCATTTTCTTTTTTTTTGCAGTATGTGTTATTTCCTCTGCGAAATCAGAAGACATGGTTACGGGTGATAACTGGGTACAATTTTTAGGTCCTAAATCTCTCAACCAACACAAATCCTCTGACATTGCCACCGAATGGAGCGAAAACAAAAACATCACCTGGAAAACTGATATACCCGGTGAAGGATTTTCCTCACCTGTTATTTTTGGCACTCAGGTTTGGGTGACCACTGCTCTTGATAAAGGTCATATTCGTAAAGCTATCTGCTTAGATAAAAAATCAGGCAAAGTGATTCATGACATCCTGTTGCTCAAAACCGACAATCCTATTGAAAAACACAAAACCAATTCCCATGCGTCCCCCACGCCTACCATTGATGAAGGTCATCTTTATGTGAGTTTTGGCTCAGAAGGTACATATTGCGTTGACACCAAAACAGGTAAAATTATTTGGAAAAACCTCGATATTCAGGTGGATCATAGCAGGGGGGCAGGTAGTTCCATTGTCCTCTACAAAGACTCTGTTCTTTTTCACTTCGATGGCATTGACCATCAATTTGTTCTGGCTTTGTATAAAGATACCGGAAAAATCAAATGGAAAACGGCCCGATCAGGTGATCTTAAAAAAATCGCTGACGACAAAAGAAAAGCCTACTCAACACCCTTTGTCTCTAAAATAGGTAAACATGATAGATTGATTAGCCTAGGAGCCCATTATCTTTATTGCTATGACCCCAATAATGGTAAAGAAATCTGGCAGTATTCTTTTAAAGGCTTCTCTAACGCATCTGTTCCAAGACATGTCAACAAGCACATCATTTTTAGCACCGGTTTCGGCACCGCATCCTATATCGCCATCAAAGAAGATGGCTCAGAAAAGGCATGGGAATACAATAAGAGCGTCCCAAAATTAATGACCCCCTGTGCCGTAGATGACAAACTCTATTTCGGCTACGAATCCAGTTTTGTTTCATGTATTAACATCAACACAGGTGAAAACGTCTGGAAACAACGTCTCAAAGGGGGCTTCTATGCCAGCCCTCTGTCTATTGGAGACAAACTTTATTTTTTCAACGATTCCGGAGAATGTTATATCCTCAAACCAGGTGACAGCTACAACGAACTACATGTCAACACACTTGACAGTGGATGTAAGGCCACTCCGGCTATTTCTGGCAAAGCACTCTATGTACGAACACTCAAAGCTCTATATCGAATAGAAAACTAAAGGGAAGACTTTTCAAACCAAAGGGTACGTTGTATCCCCGAATAATCTTGAACTGTTTTTTTATGTTGCAATCCTACACCTTCTCCTAACGACTGCACCATACGATGTTGACCAATACCCACTTCAAGACCCACAAGACCACCTGTTTTAAGCGCCCTGTGTATTTCTGGCAACCAACTGCGGTAACAATCTAGGCCATCTTCCCCCCCATCCAAAGCCAAATGAGGATCATGGTTTTTGACTTCGGGCATCAACTTAGACAAGTCTCCACGACACACATAAGGAGGATTTGAAAGTATTGCATCAAAATAATTATCAGCAAAAGAATTTAGCTGATCACTTCGCACAAAAGAGGCTCTTTCTTTCACTCCATTGGCCTCTGCATTCCGCGAGGCAACACTGAGAGCTTTGTCCGAAATATCTACACCCACACCGAACAATTCTTTGTTTGATTTCAACAAAGAAATCAAAAGACAACCTGAACCGGTCCCTACATCTGCTACCCGTGTTTTACCCTTCAACTGCTCTAGAGCCCCATCCACCAAAAATTCACTTTCGGGTCGTGGGGTTAGCACATCTTGTGTGACCGTGTACTCCTCACGAAAAAATGCTTTTTTCTCTAACAAACTTGAAACAGGTTCACGTTCCGCGCGCCTTTTGATTAATGCCTTGTATTCGGTAAGCAACAAGGGGATCACTTCTTCTTCAGGATGCATGACAAGAAAGACGCGTTCTTGTCCCAAAACATGGGCCAACAAAACTTCGGCATCCAAGCGGGCACTTTCAATGCCTTTATCTTTCAAAAAAGACGTACACCAAATAAGGAGACGCTCTACAGACCAAGGATCAGCCGAGGGCGGCAATTTTTTGGTCCCTGTCCCAAATCTCGAGTTTATCCAATAGGGGATCAAGATCTCCATTCATCATTTCATCTATATTATGAAGATTTTCAGACAAACGGTGATCTGAGACACGACTTTGGGGAAAATTATACGTTCGGATACGTTCACTGCGATCACCACTACCAATCTGGCTGCGACGTAGGTCATCTTGTTCGTTTTTTTGTTTTTCTTGCTCAAATTTATAAAGACGGCTTCTCAACACCTTCATGGCCTTTGCCTTATTTTTGATCTGACTCTTTTCATCCATACACACCACCACCAAACCTGTGGGTTTATGGGTAAGACGCACCGCCGAATCGGTGGTGTTCACACTTTGTCCGCCAGGGCCAGTGGCTTTCATGGTGTCAATCTGGAGATCGTCATTTTTGATCTCCACTTCCACTTCTTCCACAACAGGCATCACTGCCACGGTCACCATAGAGGTGTGGACACGACCCTGAGATTCGGTAGTGGGTACGCGCTGCACGCGGTGCCCACCTGATTCATAACGTAGACGACGATAGACTTCTTCCCCCGACACTTCAAAGATCACCTCTTTCAAACCGCCACCTTCGGTGTCATTTCTGTTATTGAGTTCCATCTTCAGGTTTTTACGTTCACAATAACGACAGTACATGCGAAAAAGATCCGCAGCAAACAAAGCCGCTTCATCCCCACCCGTACCAGCACGGATTTCAACAATCACATCACGCCCACTGTCTTCATCCGCTTGAAGCAATTCCTTTTCTAACCAAGGAATAATTTCCTCATAGCGTGGTTTGAGTGTTTTGAGTTCTTCCGTGGCCATCTCTGACATTTCTTTATCTTTGAGAAGTTCTTCGCACTCTTTGATTTCTGTCTCTAACTTCAAAAACTCTTCATAACGACTGACCAAACGAAATAAAGGCCCACGTTCTTTGGAAAGCATCCGTATTTGATCAGGACTAGAAAGAACTTCAGCGCTGGCCAATAAACGATCAACTTCTTTGAAACGCTCAAGGCGCTCTTTGAGAGCCTTACGAATGGACTCGTTAAACATCAGAGACAGTAGAGGAGTTAACTACTTTTTTTTCTTATTAGCAGCAGCAGCTTCTTTTAACTCTTGCGACTTAACAAAGCGCTTGTTGAATTTGTCAACACGTCCGGCTGTATCAATAAATTTCTGATTACCTGTATAGAAGGGATGGCAAGCACTGCAAATATCTGTTTTGATCTCTTTGATCGTACTGCGTGTAGTGAACGAATTACCACAACCACAAGTTACTTGACACTCGACATATTCCGGATGAATTTCTGTTTTCATTATTGTTTACTCCAAAATTGATGTGGAATTGTATCGGATAGAGATTTTTCAATATACCACACAAATACCACATCTTTTGTTGGAAATTATTTTAACGCTGCCCTTCTAATTGTCTGAGTTATATTCATTCAACTTCAACTTCAACTTCAACTTCTCCATAATCAGCTTTTATTTTAACCTTCATTTCTTCAGCTAACTTCCTTACTTCTTTGGCTTTTTCTTTCATTCCCGCTTTATCAAGGTAAGCAACGGCAGTGTTGAGGGCATTGAGCTTGTTTTGTTGCTCGTTTCGTTGCTCTTTGGTCTTTTCTAATTTCTTAATCATTTTAATGATTTTAGTAGCTTCGTCTTTCAAACCAGCTGACATAAGAGATTTGGCCGCAGAATTCATATAAAACAATTTTAGTTTCAATGGGTCAGATGACTTATTTCCATTTACCGTTTTAATAACACTGAGTGTAATGGGTGCAGTTGGGTCAGATGACTTATCCCCCTTTACCGTTTCAATAACACTGGGTGTAATGGGAGAAAAATAATACTCCGTCTTAAATTTCAGTTTTTTTTCTGCGTCATCCGCCAAAAATTTCTGTTGTAGAGCTCGAAGAATCTCTCTATCCCGCCGTTCACGAGCGGCATATTCCTGCTTCTTCGGTATCTCTATTTTTCTTCTTTCTTTTATTTCTTTTTTCTTCATCGTTTCAACAGCATCCGTGACCAAATTATGGTGATGATGTGCTTTTTCCTGTTCCACGGCATGGGCATGTCCCCGCCTCAGGTGCTCTTTTTTCTTCTCCACTTCAACAGTATTTTCCTCATGAGCTGTCAGACTTGAAAAAACTGTCAGCGAACTAACAACTATAAATAATAACGCGGTAGCCAATATGGCCAATGAATTCATGCGTGTCATGGTATTCCTTTCTTTCTTTAATAAATTACTAATACGTAAAGTTAAACTATCTTTATCTGTTCCCATCAAACCAATGGTAGAAGGTAAGTAACGGTAACGTCCTATTAACAAACGTTCGGCCATCTCTATCAATGTCTGGGCATAACAAAAACCCGAACCTTGAACATTGACAACATAGTTGTCGCAAATGCTTTCTCTTAATTCATTTATTTTTTTATTCACCATATATAGAAGAGGGCACCACCAAAACAAAGCTAATACAAGGCGTTGAAATAGCCCCATCCACTGATCACGATGGCTGATGTGAGCCACCTCATGTAACAACACGGCCTCGATTTGTTCAGCCTCCACGTCACTTTCAAGACCTGTAGGCAATACGATTATAGGATTCCACAACCCCATCACAAAGGGGGCCGGAATCTTCTGACATTGATACAAAGCTGGTGTTTTTGACAATTGAAAATAGTCCACCGCTTTGTCTCGGGCACGCACCGAAATTTCATTCGATATTGGTTGTAAATCTTTACGCAAACGCAGTAAACAAATACAACCCCAAATTATCCGACACAAATAAAAGACCGTTCCTGACAACCACACAACCAACAAACCCAAGTAAATAAGTGTGGCGAAATATTTTTCATTTTCTATCTTGTCTAATTCCAACACAAACGCCTCTTCAGAAAATGAGGGGTGAAGAAAATTAAACTTAAAATTTTCAACAACAGGCGAAGAACTCTCCAACACACCCGTAGACACCTGAACGTAACTCAAATCTGTTGTGTTAGCCACTCCCACAAGGAGAGGAACCAAAAAAACTAAAATCAAAATCGACACCTGAAGACTGTAACGAAAAGGAAATGATTTATTTAAAAAAATCTTCTCTAAAGCATAAGCTAATGTGCCAAGACCCAGCACCAACACCACAACATTGATCAGCATAAGTATATTTTGAGGATGAGAAGTGAAGATATCCATACCTAACCTTCTTCCTCAATCGCTTTATCCAACATCTGACGAAGTTGTTCCAAAACCACCTTATCTACCTTACCTGACCCTAAAAAACTCTGAACCAATTGCTGAGTAGAACCTTCAAAAAAATCTTTCACAAATTCCCCGGCCATCTGCTGGCTGGTATTTTCTTTAGACACTGTCGCCCGATAGTGGTTCGCCCCTTCCACTTGGTAACGTTTAACCCATAGACGTTTTTCTAGACGAGAAATCTGGTTCAAAATAGTGGTTTTACTCACTTGTCTCTTTTGGACAATCTCTTCCCATACCTGTTTCACGCTGGTTCCTTCTTCAGCCGACTTCCAGATCACTTGCATGATTTCGTATTGAGAAGCTGTCAAGCTTCCTTCAGGCTTTATACTCATAAACAAACCTTTTTCAATTTACGACACTCGTCGTACAACTTGAAAAAAAATGTTATACGACAAGTGTCGTAATGTCAAGATCTTTTTAATTATTCTAAAAATCGTTACACTGAAGTGATGAATGGTTATTATTTTCTTGTTATTTCCTATTTTCTCGGTTCACTACCTTTCAGTTATTGGATAGTGAAAGCGACCACAGGTGAGGATCTTAGAGAACATTTCAGTAAAAATGCAGGGGCCACCAATGCTAGCCGGGTGCTCAAAAAATTTCTTTCCGCTGAACAACAGTTTAAGGCCAAATTTCTGCACAAATTGATTTTTATTATGGACGTGCTCAAAGGCAGTGCCGCAGTTATTTTGATGAATCAATACTCTCTCACTCCCCACGAACCTTGGCCTGTTCTGGCTGGTATTATGGCGGTTGTCGGACACACCTTCCCTCTCTTTTTAGGATTTCGTGGTGGCAAAGGCGTGGCCACATGTTTAGGTTTGATTTTTGGTTTAATGCCTGAGGTGGCCTTGATCACTTTTGGTGTTTGGGCAGTGGTGACCGTGACGAGTAAATTCGTGAGCTTGGGCTCTATTGTTGCATCTATAGCCTTGCATATTTCCATCTATTTTTATGAGGGCGCTCATTATTTTAAAGACAATCCTCTCACTGAAGGCTTTCTCGTTATGCTCACATGTTTTATTATTTACAAACACCGCAGCAATATCAAACGAGTTATTGCTGGCACAGAACCCAAGATTGGAGAACAATCCACATGAGTAAGGTCAGCGTTATCGGAGCAGGTAGTTTTGGCACTGCCCTCTCCCTTGTATTATCACACAACTCACATCAAGTACATTTATGGACAATTGAAGAACAAGTTATCAAAGACATCACAACCAAAAGACAAAATAAAAAATACTTACCTGGCATTGGTGTTCATAAAAGTATTCACGTCACCAACAATCTTAAAGAAACTTTAGACAATAGCACTTTAGCCCTTATTGTTATCCCTACCCAACACATGAGAGAAGTCGCTATTCAGGTACGTCAACATATTGCAGCAGGCGTTCCCCTTATTTCGGCGGCCAAAGGGTTAGAAGTGGGCAGTGGTTTGCGTAATTCACAAATTCTAAAAGAAGTTTTTAAAACAAGAAATTCTATTCAGGTGTTATCGGGCCCCTCTCATGCAGAAGAAGTGGCCCAACGCTTTCCATGTACCGTGTCTTTAGCCTCTAGAGATGCCCAACGGGCCAAAAAAATTGCCAAGTATTTTCACAATGATTTTTTTCGCGTGTACCACAACACCGATGTGATAGGTGTTGAAATTGGCGGTGCCGTCAAGAACATTATTGCCATTGCCGCAGGCCTATGCGATGGCCTACATTTAGGCGACAACTCTAAAGCCGCCCTACTGGCAAGAGGTCTGGTAGAAATAAAACGCTTTGGCATCGCCTGCGGAGCTCGTAGCAATACCTTTGATGGTGTCAGTGGATTGGGAGACCTCGTTACCACTTGCTTCAGCCCCTTTGGGCGCAACCGCGCCTTTGGTGAAGCCTTAGGTAAAGGTAAAAAACCCGCAAAAGCTCTCACAGACATAGGCCAAGTGGTTGAAGGGGTACCCACCACTGAAGCCGTATTAAAACTAGCCAAACAACTTAAAATCGATATGCCCATCTGCAAAGAGGTAGGGGAAATTCTTAAAGGCAAGAGTCCCGCTTTAGCCGTGGCCACTTTGATGAAACGTCGCCCGAAGGCAGAATCTTAACCATGGGCCTTCTACCCGAATCAGGTAATCCTAGTTTTGAGTTTCGTGACATATGAGTTATAACTTATCAAGGTTCACAACGTGTATTCCCTATTTATTGACAGTAGGCACTAATATCTTTTTGTTTAATGTGTATTTAAATTCACCAAAATCAATTTCTATTTTAACGTTCATATGGAATGACTGAGGTTCCTCTTTTTTATTTTCTTGTTTCAGTTGAATTTTTTTCTTGAAAGGTTTTGAATCGTATAATGAAAAAGTAGATTGACGAACGGGCTTGATGATGTCCGGATCGAAGGAATAGAAAAGGATCCCTTTAAGGTTTCCTTTCATAGATTTATTCAATTCAAATGAACAATGTGTGAGAACATTTTTTTTATCATAAACAAAAGATTCTTTAAGTTCAATATTCAACAAATGTTCAATAACATATGATGACTTTTCCTTGTTGCTTATTAAATTTAGATCCGCACATATTTTAACAAAGTTTTCCTTAAACAATTTATTTATCGTATCAGGTCTTTTTTTATCAAAAGGCACTTTAGACACTAAAGATTCAAATTTTTTAAGTGATTGAGGTGTTTCATCGCCTAAGTAATCAATGAATGTTTTGAGATAATTTTCTGACTTAATTAGAGTAAATTCTTTTGAAAAATCAAACAACATGTTATCAGTATCCAAGGTAAATGCCAAAATAATACAATTGAGCGCCGTGTCAAAAATAGTACCCAGTTCACCTTTCAACCCCCCAGGTCTAAAATTCTTCTGCTTAAGATTAGGAATCATAGGTATTGAACCATCTTCTTTTTGAATGTCTAGAATTCGAATTAAATGATCTTTATAAAATTTAGACCACATATCACCTTTCAAATACTGTGAAGTCAAACCAACAAAAAAATAATGATACATATCATCACCATGTCCTAGCATAATTTTGTCAACATGATTTACATTTGGCATAAGCCTTTTCACCAATTCATTGCTATGATCTAGGCCTGCTCTCATCAAAATTGTATATGCCGCACAAGTGCGTCCGGCACATTCTCCTCCTCCATGTGTGTTTGCGTACCAAACATTACTACCTCCACGTGAACATTGGTTGATATAACCCAAACCTTTATCAAGCATCTGTTGAGGCACTTTAAAACCAGCCTGTTTTGCCATTGTTAATCCTGTTAAAGCAATTGATGTCGCTGCAAAAAGATGATCATAACCAAGGTCATTTTTAAACATATTCCCGTGTGACCAACCGCCGCATGGGAATTGTGCACTTTGAAATGCACTGATAATTTCATTTGCTTTTTTTTCAACAGATATTTTGTCATCTTTTGAAGCGTAAAGTGAAAGATACATCAACATAAATCCATAATCCCAATTAGAAAAAAAAGAAGTACCAAACATACCTTTTTTGTTTTTTCTGTCTTCCGCAAATAAGATATCTTCATTAAGAAATTGTTCTGTTATTTTCGAAATGTCTTTGGAATATGGTCCTGTTTCACTTGTACTCCCACTAAGGAGCCAAGCCATGCCAACCAGTGATGTGCTAAATTTATATTTGAACCATGACTTTTTCTTCTTGTCACTTGCATATGATGCGAGTAGATCCAAACCTTTTGTCATGACTTCTTCAATTCGTTTTTTGTCAACAACAATATCATCTTTAGGTTTAGAAATAGCATTATCTGGTAAAAGTACGGCAGTAAAAACCAACAAACATAACCATAGATTTTTTTTCGAAAACATCATTTGATACCTATATTTAACATTATGCGTTATTCACCTAGGATTATTATGAAAGGTGATGCTAATCAGTTGATAGTATTATAGAGTAATATGATACTTTATATATAAATTTTCAAACGTAAATTTTATTTAAGATTAATTCACAAAAAACTCCCATATTCTAATAAAAAGTTATATTGCCCCAACATCTATAACATAACTGCATGCCACGACTCTTCAGAAATCACTTGACCTAAAGCTAGACAAAGGCTATTTTTCAATAAAAATCAATCTCTGCTTCGAATTTCTTCACCATATTTTGCAAATAGTCATTTTCTATAACGTTCTTCAATTAAAATAAATCTTTCTCACACTAAAATAAAGGATTGATCCTATGCTATCTACAGGACGCAATTGTTAATAGAATATAAAGGTCCTTTTAAGGAGAAAAATCTATGTTTGAACGTTTTACAGATCGTGCTCGCCGTGTATTAGCCTTAGCCCGAGAAGAAGCCAAGAAATTTAACCATCAATATATTGGCACTGAACATTTGTTATTGGGACTGATCATTGAAGGCAGTGGTGTCGCTGCTCACGTACTTGAACAAATGAATGTGGAATTAGACAAGGTGCGACATGAAATTGAAAAGATGGTTCAAAGCGGACCTGACACTGTTATTGTTGGCCAACCTCCCTTAACACCTCGCACCAAAAAAGTATTGGAATTAGCGTGGGATGAAGCAAGAGACCTGCAACATAATTACATTGGCACAGAACATATTTTGTTGGGCTTGATCCGTGAAAATGAAGGCATTGCTGCCCAAGTACTACTGAACCTTAATTTAAACCTTGAAGATGTCAGAAATAAAGTAATGGAACTTTTAGACTCCTCTTCCCTTCCTGAATCCGAAGAGGATGAGGATGATATTTCTGATGAAGAAGAACAAAGCTCAGGCACAACACGCACTAGTAAAAACAAAACACCTGCTCTGGATGCATTTGGACGTGACCTTAACGAATCCGCACGAAAAGGAGAACTGGACCCCGTAATTGGACGCAGCGGTGAAATCGAAAGAGTAATCCAAGTGCTCTGCCGACGCACAAAAAACAATCCAGTTTTGATCGGTGAACCTGGCGTAGGTAAATCTGCCATTGTGGAAGGTTTGGCCCAAGCTATTGTGGACGGCGAAATTCCAGAAATTCTTCACAACAAAAGAATCATTACCCTAGACTTGGCACTTATGGTGGCGGGCACCAAATACCGTGGACAATTTGAAGAACGAATCAAAGCTGTGATTACGGAAGTACGACGCAATAAAAATATCGTATTATTCATTGATGAGCTACACACCCTCGTAGGTGCCGGAGGAGCGGAAGGAGCCATAGATGCGGCCAATATTTTAAAACCTGCTCTCTCCCGCGCAGAAATACAATGTATTGGTGCCACTACTTTGGATGAATACCGCAAGCATATCGAAAAAGATGGAGCCTTAGAACGCCGTTTTCAAACCGTAATTGTGGAGCCCCCTTCACCTGATGTCGCCGTTGAAATATTAAAAGGCTTGCGCGATAAATATGAAGCACACCACCACACCGAATACACAGACGACGCACTTAAGGCCGCTGTAGATTTGAGCGTACGTTATATATCGGGGCGCTTTCTTCCAGATAAAGCCATTGACGTAATTGATGAGGCGGGCAGCCGTTTACGCATGTCCAGCATGACTCCCCCTCCCGACCTCAAAGAACTGGATCAAGAAATTACCTACCTCAATAAAGAAAAAGAAGAAGCTGTGGCCAATCAAGACTTTGAACGTGCTGCCGAACTAAGAGACAAAGCAGACACCAAACGCAAAGAGCGTGAAGAACGGCTTACTTCTTGGAAACAATCTTCTGATGTCAACAAAGAAAAGGTCACCGCTCAACTCATTTCTGAAACCGTGTCTCAAATGACAGGGGTACCCATAACCAATCTTACGGAAGAGGAAACCAATCGTCTTTTGGACATGGAAAATATGTTGCGCAAAAGCGTTGTCTCTCAAGATGAAGCCGTGGAATATGTCTCTAAAGCCGTGAGACGTAGCCGTGGAGGGCTCAAAAATCCCCAGCGTCCTATTGGATCTTTTATCTTTGTGGGGCCAACAGGTGTGGGTAAAACCTTATTAGCCAAATCATTGGCCAAATTCATGTTTGGCAGTGAAGAAGCCTTGATTACCCTAGACATGAGTGAATATATGGAAAAACACAATGTCTCCAAACTCATTGGCTCTCCTCCTGGTTATGTGGGTTACGAAGAAGGTGGCCAATTCACTGAACAAGTACGCCGCAAACCATACAGCGTGATTCTTCTTGACGAGGTTGAAAAGGCACATCCCGATGTTTTCAACATGCTGCTACAAATCATGGAAGAAGGTCGACTCACTGATTCTTTTGGGCGCCATGTCGATTTCCGCAACACCATTTTGATCATGACTTCCAATGTGGGCTCCGAGTCTATTGGCGGCAACAGCGGAGGCAATCTTGGCTTCTCTTCTTCAGAAGACGAAATGGATGTGGAAATCATCAAAAAGAAATTAGAAACGGCTGTCAAAGACCATTTCAGACCTGAGTTCATTAATCGTCTGGATGCCACAATCGTCTTCCAACCACTCAACAAAAAAGACATGCTCAACATTCTTGAAATCGAACTTTCTTCTGTGTTGGATCGTTTGGAGAAAAAAGAACTCACCCTCAAGATGTCAAAAAAGGCAAAAGAGTTTTTGGTAGATAACGGCTACTCTCCCCGTTACGGCGCTCGCCCCTTACGCAGAGCTGTGGAAAAACATATCGAAGACACCTTGTCTGAAGATATCATGCGTGGCAAATTTAAAGGTCATCGCGTGATTGAAGCTAAGGTGAAAGATAACAGCCTTGTTTTTGAAGCTGTCAAAAACAAAGAACCCAAAAACGACTAGGCTCTTCCAACAAATCGTCAACAATTACATTCTGTAGGGGCGGACCGATGTGTCCGCCCTTTTGTTTCCATTTTCTTTTCATCCGCAACAAGCCAATGAGTCACATTCACACACTGCAACACGGTCATCTTTTTCATCTTACAAACCTTTGTAGATAGACCACGCCATCAACACCCAGGCCGCAATAAAGGCTAAACCACCAAAAGGAGTGATGTGGGCAAACGTTTTTACATTAGTGAGTGAGTACGCATAAAGACTACCTGAAAATAAAAGAATCCCTATCACAAAACCACCCGCTGAGATTTTAACAAAGACACTGTCCTTGAGTTGAAATGCCAGCAAACCCAACACCAACAATCCCAGTGAATGATAAAAATGGTATTGGGAAGCTTTGGTAAAAATGTCTATTTTTTCATTTATTTTAAGCTTTTCGGACAAGGCATGGGCTCCAAATGCACCAATCATTACCGCCAACATCGAAAATAGAGAACCTAATAATAAAATTATTTTAGCCACACCACTCTTTCAAAGCTGAAAACAAAAAGCTCAAACAAGAGCCTTTTGTTGACATTTGATTCCTCTCTCAGGGGAATTTTTTAAGCAATTACTTATGGCAATAATTATATATGATATATATAATATGATATATAATTTTCAGCGGAAAAATAAAGGAGGAATTTTGATTCGCACACTCATCACCTTGTCACGTGAAGACAAAGAATGGCTAGACAATTACAGCCATTTGAATCATCAATCCACCGCGGAAACAATTCGTCAGGCGGTTCAACAATTTCATGAAACAATCAAAAAAGAAAACAAGAAAGACATTCTTCTCAAAACCTCAGGGATGTATCCCAACACCCCCCCTTTCACGATCGATAATATTCGCCGTAGTAAAGACAACTAATGAAACAACGTTACCTCATTGATTCCCGAATTTTTATGGATCACCTATGTGGACAAACTAAAGCCACCGCATGGCTAATAAAGCTTAAAGATGGTGAAGCCGTAATCACTCCACGTGCCCGGGCTGAAATTTTAATCACCAGTGATAAAAAACATCAGGAAAAAATTCAACTGATGCTAGATCAATATCCTTGCATTCCCTTTGACAAAATGTGCTCAGACAAAGCCCACACCTTATGGAAAGAGAAGGGATGGAGTTTGGATGATGCTTTTCACGTCGCTCTGGCACATGAAAAACAATTAATTTTTGTGACCAACAAACACAAAGGCTTCCGCAATAGCAAAGACAAACATGTTTTTATTCTGAAATCATAAAAAGCGGTTAAAATAGATAAAACCTTGCAGAAACACGGGTGATTTTGCCGATTTTAAAGATAACGATATGAAGAAAAAGCCTCACATACATATTATTGGTGCCTGTCTGGACCTTGGTTCTGATCGACGAGGAGTGGATATGGGCCCCTCGGCCCTACGCGTTGCGGGTATCAACGAAGCCATCAAAAATTTAGGATATCGTGTTGTGGATGAAGGGAACATATCCAGCATCAACCGCGAAAGTACTTCTCCAGGTCGAAAAAATGCCAAATACCTCAAAGAAATAGAGATTTTTTGTAAAAAACTGAAATCCATCACCTATAAGGTCAGCAAAAACAATCATTGTCCTGTGGTGTTAGGTGGCGATCACACCGTGGCCATAGGCTCTGTTTCAGGTGTTGCTCGCCATTATCACGAACAAAAAAAATCTATTGGGCTGATATGGGTCGACGCTCATGCCGATATGAACACCCCTAAAACCAGTCAAAGTGGCAATGTCCATGGGATGCCTCTGGCCGTTCTGCAAGGCCGTGGCCCAAAAGAATTACTTCAGATCTGCTCCCCACATTTTATTGATCCACATAATTGTGCCCTCATTGGTATTCGCAGTATTGATAAGGCTGAAAAAAGAATTGTGCAACAACAGGGGGTTTACGTGGCCACCATGAGAGATATTGATGAACGTAGCCTCAAAACAGTGATGGACGAAGCCACCATCCACGTATCTCAACACAGTGATGGGGTTTATCTTTCTTTAGATATTGACGCCTGTGATCCTCGTATTGCTCCAGGTGTGGGCACACCTGTGATGGGAGGACTAACTTACAGAGAAGCTCATCTTATTATGGAGTTAATTTCTGACACAGGGAATTTACTAGGTTGCGATATTGTGGAAATCAACCCCACACTTGACAACCAGAACAGCAGTGCCCAACTAGGTGTCGAATTGATTGCAAGTTTATTTGGCAAAAGGATACTTTAATGTTTGGCAAGAAAAAAGATTTTTTCGGCACACGTTATACCCGTTACAAAAACATGATGGACGAGGAAAAACAAAAAAAATTAGATGAAATCAAAATGTCAATGAAAGACAAGGGAAAGGTCAACATCACAGAGCTTTACCTTGAAAAACAAAAATATTTCAACTCTCTGATCAATCAAAGAACCATACTTTCCAAACGTGAAGCTATTGCTGATAAAAAAACAAATCTCATCAATAAGTCCATCGTTAGTTTTATTGTCAATGACCGACTTGACGCTTACGAACGATTAAAGCCTGCCCTCTCAGCCAATCAAATCGCTTGGGCAGAAAAACAGATCGAAGCCACTAAAAACAAAAGAGTTGAAACCCCTTCACCTTCTGAAAATGAAACATCTGCCCCCACGGGCAATCAAGAAGATAACAACATTGAAGAAAACCCTGAAAACCAAGTTAACGACACTCTGCCGGAACAACCCTAAGTACTCTTATTTATTTTTCACAATTTTACTTGCTGTAAAACGGATTTTATAACTCATTTTAGGGTCACACTTTCTGGGATTAGGAATCAAAATGAAATCATCCGTTATTACCGGTTTGAGATCTTGACCTTCTATAATTTTAATGTCTTTCAAACGATATGGCAGAAACTCCACAATAGGCCTGTAACCACGTTGAGATCCATTCGTATCTACGGGATCAAAACTTTTATCACCTAGTTGGGGTTGAATTTCAAATGTGTAAACATTATCTTTTATTGTCAAAGACTGCCCATATGAGCAAGGAGCTTTTGCCATTCTTGCTACCCAAGCTGGGTCACCATAGTAAGCCAACACATCACGGTCATATAACAAACCAGTTCCATCAAACGGCTTCAATCCGATTTTATTATCTACCACAGTTGCTACTCTGATATAACGCCCAAGTGGCGTAATCATACTAGCAACTTCAGGAAAATATTTTTGCAAACGATAAATCAATGCGTGCTGATTTGCAAAGAAAGCTTCTGTGAAGGTATAACGCCCGGGTTGTTCTACAAAATAATCAAGGCAGCCCCACCCTCCAAAACCATATCCTGACGGCACCGTATAACCAAACATCTGATACACTCCCGCAGAATTCAGCCAAGCTAAAGCCATGGCATCTGGACCATCAATACATCCCATTAAACAATTGCCGACAGGCATATACACTTTTGGATTAGGAGATGCCAGTTTGTATTTATTTTTCTTTGTATCTTCACCCGTGAGTACACCATTATGTGATGTAAAATAACCATTTTTATAACGAAATCCAATTTGCCAATTTCTTGGGGTGGCATGCCCTGACGTGATAAACAAATCCGCTTTGTACACATTCAAAGAATCAACAAGAGCTTTTGTACTGTCAGCATCTCCGATTGTCTCTGTCACCTTGTTTTTAGTTTTCTCTACCTTCTTCCCTTTAACTAACTCGTCATGCCAAAAACCTTCCACACATTTATCTATGGCGAACTGAGTACCTCCCGCCACTTTCTTGACTTCTAGTGGTGCACTTTGCTTGGCAATAGTTAACGCATTTTCTTTGTTGAAACCCGTTAAGATTCCCCAAAATGTGTCTGTATAAGGATCACTATCAAATTCTCTTGTCAAACGATGAATTTTAGCGACAAAATCGCGGTTTGCTTCTTCTTTTTGAGCAACAAAACACGTATAGCGTGGAAATTCAGCTTTCAGTTGTGTCAAAGTTTTCGCAACATTAGATTTGTACACTATAACTTTAGCTTTATGCTTAGTTTTAAGAGCCTCCACAACCTCTTTCCACTCTTCAGAAGTTTTCTTAGACACCACTATGACATAATTAGATTTAACATCATATTTTGCAGCCAACTGCACAGAAAATAACAACATTAGAAATAAATAGAAATACTTAATTTTTTTCTTCATAACAACTTCCTACTTTCTTTTAAATAATTTAATAATTACTTATTTTCTTCATTTCACTTATCACTGCCTTCGCCTTTTGAATCAGAAGAACTTTCACCCTCTAACTGTCTTTTCGCATTCTCTATCAGACTTTTATTCATATCAGATGTCGTCTGAGGAACATCGTTCTTTTCGCTATATTTTAATGGGCAGCTACGAAACTCAACGTCTTTAAATGCAATATCATCAATCATATCACAAATTTTAACGAAAGGATTGTATTTGATGCTACCGCCTTCAAACAACACATCTGTTCCTACCTTTTCCCCACGGAACCTTCTAATCCAAAAAATACGTCCGACTTCATCATTTTTTTGACCTGTTTTTTTATTACTTTTCAAATTGTCTACTTCGCAATCTTTAAACTCTACAGTAGTCTGAAAAATATACATCAAATACTCGCTACTCACATTATCATGTATTTTTACCTTTTCAAACACGGCACCTTTACACGATTGCAGCCATATCTGAGTGAAATTTTTGATCATCGTGTTTCTGATAAAAATTTTTTTAGTTGCATCAAGATAAAGTTTCAAATCGCGTACGATACTATTTTCAATCACAACATTTTCACAATCTACAATCCGAGCACTCTTAGTGTTGCCATAACGGCGAACCACTTTTTCTTTTACACCTTCTTTTGTTTCTTCTTTTATTGGATTTATTACGGATATCTCTAGATTAACCAAGCATATATCTGTGCACTTACGAATTATCAGAACTACTCCACCACCATTATACCCACTCAAAAATTTAACTGGATCTTTCCCGTCGCCTATAATCTTTAAATTACTAAGTTCAGTCAACTCACAACTCTCTTCTAAGTACTTCTCTTCAGTGAATGTACCTTCATGTATAATCAGTGTGCGATCTGATCCTAACTTATCAAGGAATTTTTCGATCGTACGAATATGATAAACTCTCAGTATCTCTTCAGACTGTTTCTCAGACAATATCTTTGATTCGACCATTTGGTTAATAGTTTTGACGACATCGTCCCTTATTTGTTCGTTCTGGTAAAGTTCTTCAAAGATTTTATCTATAATTAATTTCACCTCCAAAGAGCTGTCACTATATGCTGTGCTAATGCCTGTCAAGCATTTAGCCCCCATACCAATCAATTGATTTTGGGCATCGTCTCTTACTTCAAAATCGTCACTTTCTAATAATCCGAGTAAAGCATAAACATCGGTTACGTTTTCTTTGTTTACTTCCCCTTCTTCAACGTCAAGTAAAAAACTTGTCGTAGGCGATGCGGACATCAGGTTATAACCGCTGTATCCAAAACCTCCAAGCACTAATAAAACAGTCGCAATTTCCGTAACCGCATTTAGCAAAATAAAGTCTTTTATCATTTTAAAATTCCACTTCCAAAACATTAACACGCTAAGAAGACCTTGAGACCGAGCTTTGCCACGGAGTTTACATATGGCTTTTGCAATATGTTCAGAAACTGTTTGTTTACTTATTCCTAATTCTTTTCCGATGTGAGTTATTGTCATTTCTTGATGATATTTCATATTCAATATCTTCCTTTGCTTTTCAGTGAGATCATTGTATTGGTTGATAACCCATTTTATTTGTTCTTCTGAAATAAATGAATCTTGCATCTTCTCCTTGATCTTTTCTTCACTTGACAGTTTTAGTCTATCTTTTTCTTTAATATTTTTAAACACAGTCTTCAGTGTTGTATTCCTTGTAACTGCATTCATCCATTGCTTAATTTTATCTTCGTTACCATCCCACAGTCTTTCACTCTCAATGATCTGAAGACAACTTGCTTGCGCTATGTCATCAAGAACACCTTCATCCTTCGAAATTCTGTAGACAATTTGCCTTATTTTGGGCAAATGCTTAACAAGATGACCTTCTACAACACTCTTTTTATTCATATATATACATACTCAAATCAGGAAAGTGTCAGGTTTGAAAATCCTTTTTTTTAAAAAAATGTCTCTTTTTTCAAGAAAATATCATTTTTTACGTTTAAATGTGTTTTTATTGAAATCATTTAACATGATTTCATATTAAAAAATATAACATAATTTCACGTCTATACCAAATCTCATAATGTCTTCTGTATCGCTGATTTTAATTGTAAAATAAGGTGCACGAGACATTCATCTGGATTCTTGCAATCTTCTGTTTGTATTTGTTATTAATTTCTTGCATTTAAATGCGATTGCCCTGCGATGCCCCCTGTAACATTGTGCCTTGCATCTATAGCCGTTAGAATAAGATTACGTATATACTTTGGAGATTATTTTGAAGAAACTAATCATTATTGTCTTACTAGGGACAATTTTATTCACACCTTTTGTTCAACTACGCGCAGAAAAGAAAGCAGAAATTGATAAAAATCCTATTGTACAAGAACTTATTGAACAACTAGGCTCTTCCACCTACGAAGTAAGAGAAGATGCCAGTAAGGCATTGTATGAACTTGGCCAGAGTATGATCCCCCAACTTAAAGATGCCGTACTCGAAAAAAACATGGAGATCTCTTATCGTGCCTTGCAAATTTTAAAAGAATTGTGTCATAGCAAAGACAAAGGTATTTCAAAAGCTGCGTATGATGCCATAATCATAATTGCAAATTCCAATCCCTTTTTTTACAACGACACTTTTAAAATTTTAAGGCGTCCCAGTGAATTGTGGGTACTTAATGTGGGCGCTATTCTTAAAAGTCCCGTCAAAAATGGCAAACACAAAACCAAATTGGTTCTCAACGGTAACCAGGTGAATGACGTCGGATTAAAACATCTTCAATACCTACCTGAACTCACCCACTTGGAGCTAAATAGCACCAACACCAGTGATAAAGGCCTTGTTCACCTGAAAAAATTAAAAAATATTACTTCATTTTCACTAAACAACAACAAAGCAAATGACAGCAGCATTGAGAAAATAATAGTTTTTGACAAACTCGAAGAGCTTAATCTAAACAACTGTCCTATCACAGATAAAAGCCTACAAGTTATTGCAAACTTTAAAAATTTAAAAAAATTATCATTGAACAATACACTTATTACGGATGCGGGAATCGCTTTTCTTCTTCCTTTAAAACTTGAAGCATTATCACTGGAAAACACAAACATCACCGACAACTGCCTAGAAACAATTCAGCAATTCAACACATTAAAAAATATCTCATTTGTTAACACAAAAATCAAAGGACTCGCGCTTTCAAGAAATATTTTAAAAGCATTTGAAAAAAACACTTTGAGTATCGATGAATACAAAGTTAAACTGCTGAATGCCATCTACCAACTTGGCCATGTCGTCACCAACGAAATTATTTTAGAATCTCTTAGAAAAACCTCTGAATCACAATCCAACAACAACCAGCACATTAACGATCTTATGCGTCAATTAGCATTTATCTGGCTCTACTCTGTTAATTCCTCATTGAAGAAAGGTAAAAATTATTCTGTAACCCTATCAGGGAAAGACGTTACTGACAAAGGATTAGAACACCTCAAAATTTTAAGTGAAATCACTCACCTGATCATCAAAGAAGATGTGGCTATCACAGACAAAGGCATACAAACCATCAGCCATCTCAAAAATCTTAAAAATCTTACCATTAACTCACCCAACATCACTGACGAAGGGCTCCAGCACATCAACAAACTAACCAAACTCGTTGATATAAATTTAAGTGGTACTCAATTCAGTGACAAGGGATTGAAGAAATTGAAAATATTAAAAAACCTCAAAAAATCATTCTCCCTCAATCTTAGTAACACTAAAATAATCGGAGAAGGTTTCAAAGATTTTAATTTTACCCAATCTCCCTATTTCACCTTAAACCTAAGCAACACGGAAGTGACAGATAAATCTGTATTTCAATTAAAAGACAAAATCAAACGGGGCCGTCTTTTTTTGAGACAAACAAAAGTGACTGAAGAGGGTGTAAAAAAACTCAACAAAGCCTTCAAAGAAAATGGTTTTCGCCATGTCACCGTTATTTGGGATCAATAAATTTACAACAAATAATCTTTAAATTTAAAAAAAACAAATACCAACAACACCAAAACAAATACCACCATCCTCGCTTCATCCCGTGGCATCCTAAAACATTCTTCAATGGCAATCTTGATCAAATGATAGCTCCAGAAGATGGGCAATACAAACAGAACAGCAACCGAAACAATAACTTCTAATTCCCCCAATTCTTCGGAAATCCATTGCAATGCACCGTATAGAAAAATCACATGGACCACAAAGGCCAGCGCAAAAGGCAACAAACCATAACAAATTATTTTAAAAACAATCCACCAAGAGAACTTACCAAACTTGTTCACATTTAACGAAAAATGTAATAGACATGTCACCCCCAATGTCAGCACGAGCCACAAACTCACCATTCTGATGTAATACACCATCAACCCATAACCTGCATGCCACTGATCATTGGCAAAAGTATCATTCAAGAACATAAAAGGTTTCGTAGATTGATCAAGGCTATACCACTTGCTAATCAGTAGCACATACCCTAAACCTGTCAATAAAAACAAGGGCAAAACAACTGTCCAAGCACGAGCCACCGCTCCCACTGGTTTGAAACTTTTGAAAAACTTTCTAGGCGTCCAACACAATTGCCACAACGTCATCACCCAACTCAATTGAGCCGATAAAAATGGCGCCCCCTCCCAAGGTGTCAAATCCCAAGGAGGATTTTTAGGCCCCAAACCACATTGCGGACAACGCCGCAACTTCCCTTCCTCACGACACCCACAAAACAAACAATCCTTCACACACATCCTTCTTACTTAATTTATTACTAGTCATGGGGTAGTTTTATCCCTAACAACACCTTACATGATATACCCATTTAAAATATGATGCCATGATGAGATTATGCGAAGTTGCCGTTCCTGTACCTTTAAGAAAAATTTTTCATTACGCCATTCCTACAAATCTTGAAAAAGATATCGCCATTGGCAAACGGCTAAGTGTCCCCTTTGGTCCACGAAAACTTATTGCCTACTGTGTGGGCTTGGATCCCATCACCTCTTTGGATGTAGATCGTATCAAACCTATCTACGAAGTATTGGACGAATCCCCCCTACTCAGCCCAGCCCTACTCAAACTCACCCGCTGGATTTCTGATCATTATCTTTGCCCCTGGACAGACGTACTGCAAGCCGCGCTTCCCGCTCCCACACGGCAAGGCAAAGCCAGCGCTCAGTTAACTTTTGTGGAACTTCGCAACTACCCCAGTGAAGAAGAACGCCAAACACTCAGTAAAAAAAGCCCAAAACAAGCCTTATTGATTGAACTATTACATGAAAGTGCTGGTCCCCTCAAGCAAGCCGATCTTTTGAAGCTCGCCCGTGCCTCCGCCTCTTCTTTAAAATCATTGGCCAAAAAAGAGTACATCACCTTCACCCAAGAAGATATGCTGGAAGACCCGCTACAAAAAATTGAAGTTGAAAAAGAAAGCATTCCCACACTTCAAGAAGATCAGCAAAAAGTGTGGGATAAGTACCTAGAACACCAACACGGCACCTTTCTTCTTCACGGTGTCACCGGTAGTGGAAAAACCGAAATATACTTACGCGCCATTGAAAAAGCCCTCAATGAAAACAAACAAACTCTGGTTCTTGTGCCCGAAATTTCTCTAACTCCTCAAACCCTAAGACGCTTCAGGGCTCGTTTTGAGAGACTAGCCGTTCTCCATAGCAATCTCACCCCTGCTCAACGTGCCAAGCAATGGTCGCGTATTGTCGCCGGAGAAGCCGACGTAATCATCGGGGCCCGTTCGGCTCTGTTTTCACCCACACAACGTTTGGGTTTAATTATAGTGGACGAAGAACATGATGGCAGTTTCAAACAACAAAACTCACCGCGTTACAATGCCCGGGATGTGGCTATTATGCGGGGAATTTTTGAAAAAGTTCCCGTTATTTTAGGTTCGGCAACACCACAGATCGAAAGCTGGTACAACGCCCAACAAAAAAAATCTATTCTTTTGTCCTTACCCCGTAGAATTTCTAATCTCCCCCTACCACCTATCAGTTTATTGGACATGTCGGAAGAAATACCGGACGAAGGCAAAAACCAAGGACAAGTACCCTTATTTTCACGAAAATCCTTAGTGCAATTGGAGCAATGCGTTTCTCAGGGAGGGCAAGCAATTATGCTTCTCAACCGTCGAGGATTTAGCCCTGTCTTATCTTGCAAACGCTGTGCAAATGTTCCACGCTGCCCCAATTGTGATATTTCTTTAACCTACCACAAAAAACTCAATCGTATGATCTGCCACTACTGTCACCACCATGACTCTTTTCCCCAAGAATGCAGCAAATGCCACTTCAATCAATTTCAGAGCATGGGCGCCGGAACGGAAAAAATAGAAAGTGTACTGAGCAGCCTTATGCCCACCCTGCGCCTGTTGAGGATGGACGCTGATAGTACTAGAGCAAGGGGTAGCCATCAAAAAATTCTGGACCAATTCAGACGAGGTGAAGCTGATGTTCTTTTAGGCACACAAATGATTGCCAAAGGTCATGATTTCCCCAATGTGGATTTGGTGATCGTACTTAATGCCGATGTGGGATTAACCCTGCCTGATTTCAGAGCTGCTGAAAAAACATTCTCCCTTCTCACCCAAGTGGCCGGGAGAGCAGGGAGAAAAAATGATAATGGTCGAGTTCTGGTGCAAACCATGCTGCCTCGCCATTATGCCATCGAATGCGCCTCTCGACACGATATTGAGGGATTTATCCAACAAGAATTAGCCTTTCGCAAACCTTTTCTTTACCCTCCTTACGGAAGATTGGCCCGCGTTATGATTCAAGGGAAAAATGAAAATCATGTCTTACATATCGCTAAAGAATGTCGAAAACGACTGAATAATTCAAAAAATATTTTAATATTAGGCCCCGCCCCATGCCCTTTATCCCGTATCGACGAGAAATTTCGCATACACCTACTTCTCAAGGCTCCCACTCACAAACCCCTGCATCAAAGTTTGATGCCCTTAATGGAGAGCCCGCCACATCAATCTGATACAAAAGTCGTGCTGGATATCGACCCCCTTTCTCTTTTGTAATATTTTTGTAAAAAATATTGTTTGATGAAAATTTCTTGCCCTTAAACTTTACTAAAAAACAGCTAGCGGTATCAGAAAAACACCTATTTGAACTGCACAGCGTCTCAAATGACGCAAGAAACTCAACAAACATTGCAGACCAATCACCTGCTATAGTACAATCACTTATTAAATCAATCCCGAAAATGAGGAATAACAAATGATAAAAACAATTCGTTATATTTTTAGCACATTATGTCTAACCCTACTTCTCTTCAGTTGCAACTCAGAAGAAGGCTCAAACACAAAAAGCGAAGACCAAAGTAGTAATCCTGAAGGAACACTTGTTTATGAAGGTAAAAACGGTCCTGGTAAAGGCAAACACATTGTGTTTATTGCCTCTGACCACGAATACCGCTCTGAAGAAACCTGCCCCGCCTTGGCTCGTATTCTAGCCAAACGTTTTGGCTTCAAATGTACCGTACTTTTTGGCCTTGATCCTGAAACAGGAACGGTTACTCCAGGTTCTTCCCATATTCCTGGCATGCAAGCTTTAGAAAGCGCTGATTTGATGTTCTGCTTTATGCGTTTTCTGGATCCCGCAGAAGAAGAAATGAAATACTTCAACGCTTATCTCAAAAAAGGTGGACCTGTTATAGGGCTAAGAACATCCACTCACGCTTTCAAAACAAGCCCGACAAGTAAAAATATCAAATACAATTGGACCAACAAAGACAAAAACTACGAAAAAGGTTTTGGTCGGCAGATTTTAGGTGAAAGTTGGGCGGGTCACTATGGAAAAAACCACGTGTCTAGTACGCGTATTGATGTGGTTAAAAAACAAGCCAACCATCCTGTAAATAAAGGTGTCAAAAACGCCCATGCGCATTCGGGTGGCTATGGTGCCAACCCCATGCCTGATTCCATTATTTTAGCTACGGCTCAACCTTTACTAACAATGGAACCTAATGCCGCCGCTGACCCTGAAAAAACTCCTGTACCCACATCATGGGTGAGAAGCTACAAAAGTGATTCTGGTAAAGAAGGCCGTGTTTTCACATCCACTCACGGTGCCTCTGAAGACATCCTCAATGAAGGGTATCGCAGACAACTTATCAATGCTGTCTTCTGGACCACAGGACTAGAAGACAAAATCACAGCTGATATGAACGTTTCATTTGTCGGCCCTTATAACCCTGTTACTTTCAGCATGGGCGGATACCGCATGAATGTCAAACCAAGCGACATTAAAGGCTGGGATACTCCTATTTGGGGAAAAGACATCGCTCTTAAACCCAAGCCTGTCAAACAGAAAAAGAAGAAGTCTGCTGTCAAAAAACCCGCAGAAAAAAAATAACCCATTCCATCAATAAGGCATACAGCCCTCAAGCTGTATGCCTTATTAGCATTTTCATCAAATATCACCTATTTACTTATTTTTCGTTGATTTTGACTTTAATACAATTTCACCTATAATAAAGCCAATCTGACTATAGAGGAATCACATGAAACCATTATCGCAGTTACTCCATATTTTCATTCTCAGCACAGTTCTTCTCCAACAAGCCACATTACAGGCTGACGACTCTGATCCCCAAGTTCCACAGTATGGCAAAATCAAATTAAAAGGCATCGACAGCGTGGTATGGGTGGTTGATCGTTCCAAATCCATGTCCGATGACTTGAAGCTCATTGGATCACATATCAAAACTATTTACTCGTCTCATTCCCACATCAAAAATTATGTGGTTTCGTATGCCGGTGGTGTAGAAACCCTGTTAGAACATTCCACCAACCTTAACGAGTTGAGTACCTGCCTCTCTTCCATCAAACCTGATCCCTCTTCTTCTTCAGAAAATCTTTTTCAAGCCATCAGCGAAGCCTCAAGGCATTTACACAAATACAGAACCACTTGTGCCATGGTGATTGTGACAGATGAAATCGGCGATGATATACATCACCTTGAAGAAGCCATTAAAGATTTGAAAAAAAGAGATTACAAAATAATGATTTTCAGCACTCCCTCTTCTTTTGGGCAAAACACTTGGAAGTGGAGCGAGCTCGATAAAGAAGAAAAAACCAATACTTGGTACAACTCTACTGATGGGCCTTGTTCCGCGACAGAAGAAATATTATTCGACTATGATTTTATCCAATGGGCACAAACTGTTCAACGTGAAAACGCTACAGCTGAAATTGACACGCGCATCTGGGCCACCTCCTCTTTTTTCATTCCTTATGGCTTGCATCGCTTAGCCAACGAAACCAACGCAACGATCTATCCTGTCACAGCAGAAAATTACCACCTTGACAAAGCCCGTCGCAGTAACGATGCAACCGTTTTAGATCCCAAAAAATCTCCTCGTTATCTGCCTGATTTGGATAAGTTAAGCAATGCCACCAGAAATCAACAAAAACATGTGTTAAGAAAAGCCGTAGCCGAAACTTTTAAATTGTGGAACACCTACAAGCAAACTATCTACAAAAATGGTGGAAAGAAAGAAATAGCCGGTTTACTTTTCAACGCAACCATTGCCAAAAAAAAGCTGGAACTTCTTGAAAAAATCATCCCCATTTTAGAAAAGGCTATGAATAAAAGAAGCCGTGCCAAATACTCAACCGATGGAGCTGTCATCAGTCTACGTTGGCGTGCCAATATAGAACTTGATTACGCTCTTGCCCTCACCGCACGTTATCACATGATGGAGTATTTGATTGCCCATGATAAAATGTTAAGTACCAATACCGTTCACACGTCCATAGGGTTTACAGTAAACTTCTTACCTCACAGAAACACCATAGACGAATGGGACCCCACCGTCATCAAAGGGCACCAACACTACCTCTCCCGAGCCGATACCGATGCAGAATCTAAAGACACAAGCAAAATGGCTCATATCGTCACTGAAGTTTTGGCAGCCAACGCCATAAGTAGGAATGATGAAAAATTTACTATAGAAATGGCACGCATCGAAGCTGAAAGAGCCTTGACTATAACAATTCACAATCATCTCAACACCCCTTGGGCCGTACTCGGAGATGAGGTCAAAAGAAATTTAGGAAAATTCGACATCACTCTACGCCCAGCTCCTCCTCCTAGAGTTCGTACAGGCGGTGGTGGTGGTGGTAACAAAAAACCACGCCCCCCACGAAAGAAACCAAGCACCAAGCAGGGCAATAATTAAGAATGTCGCTAATGGCAATATGATAATTATTTGTAGAAAGCCATAAAATAAGAATTCGGCCTAGTACGTCCCCCCGCTTCAAAAAATTTTATCTCGCTTCTTGTGAATTTTTTCGAATATTTTTCCAGTGTAGCGGGTTGAAGTGTTGAGCGAGAGTGATATCTCCTGAATCACGAGCATCGGCCATAGCAATCAAAGCATCATGTAGATAGGCGTAAGGATTGACCCCGTGTCGTTTGCAAGTTTTGACCAGACTGACAATGACGGCTGCCGCATGACCACCATTTTCACTTCCTGCAAAAAGCCAATTTTTTCTTCCAATAGCTACACCTCGAATAGCACGTTCTGCGAGGAAGAGGTTTCGATTTTTCTAGTCTCACTTTCTTGCGCTCGGGAGCCTTTTTAAGTTTTAAGGACTTCTCTATCTTGTAAAGGTCGCGAATCAGCAAAAGAATCTCTTTGGCCTTCTCGTGAACCACTGTTTCAAGACATTCATAAAACTTACGTCTTGCATGGGCCCAGCAAGCCACCTCAATCGCATGAATCTCAGGATTATAGACTTGGTCTTTTCCTTTCCCAAAAAGCTGATCATAGCCAGGATACGCATCTGCATGTATATAGCCTGTGTAGCCATCCAAGTAATCTCTAGGCCGTCTCCCCTTACGATCAGGCGTAAAGTCAAAGGTGACATAAGGATGACTCTCATCTCCCAAATACACCCAGAGTCGTCCTTGCTTGATTCCCTTTTTCTGAAAGAAATCAATTGTCGCGTCATCTGTATGAATGTATTTTGAAAAGAGAATTTCCTCTCTCATATTTTTTACTATAGGTTTCAGTAAAGCAACTGGCCTATTCGCTGGAGATTGATTTTCATCAAAACACCATCGAGAAAGATTTGATTGCTGTGGCCTATCGTCATGTGCGTGACAACAAAACGCTTTACATCATTATTGACGAAGCCGACCTCCTTGAGATGACTGTACTGCGTAAATTACGCTTACTGTTTGACCAATTCCCCCGCAAAAACAATCTCGTCCTTTTTGGCCAACCTGGGCTTATGGTCTATCTATCGATGAAGATCAACGAAGATGTCAAGTCCAGAATCACCTATAGCGAACAACTACTCCCACTAAGCGATGCTGGACTTGAACAGTATATTGGGGATCAGCTAGACAGCGTGAAACTGGGCGCCAACACGTTCGACGAAGGTGCCATCGAGCTGATCCTCCGCAATTGCCCAGGGCAACCTGAGGCTTTACAGAAACCTTTGTTATGGCAGTCTCATTGAGGCCTGTCGAGAGAAAAAGAAAATCGTTTCCATCTCTCACGTCAATAGCGTGCTTGTACAACCGCATTTGATCCTGTAAGCGTGTTTCCAAGATCATCCAGATACTCGACTTCTCCGTATGGGTTGTAGGCATAAAGCTCTACCACATCTCCTTGGTCATCCGTCAATCCCATCACATTAAACTATCTGTTCTGATGGTAATAATAATTCTCGTCTGTTGCACCTGTGTGATCTACCATCATCACTGGTTCATCTATGTGGACTGTATGTTATGTTGTTGAACTTTATGAAGCTGTGCTTGCTGAGTGGGTGTAGTAGATTTCTTTTCCCAGATGTTTTTTTGTTGGGCGTGTTTTACTGAGTCTTACCATGTGACTATATTAGTATAATTTTCCACCCTTCCTCCCAGAGCTTTCTTTGTGAGAGAGGATCTCTGGGAGAGGGAGTGAACTTTTTAAAGTGTAGCCAAAATCTTACGGCTTTTTATGTCAACATCAATTCGTACTCTTCTTTGTCAGAGTTACTAGAAATTTTTATTTCTTGTACCTCACTTGGCCGTTCATCTTTAAGATTTTTATATATTTTATAGAAGTTCCGTCCCGTTTCACATTTTGAACGAATAAACAAACGAATGTCTTTTTCAATGGCCCATTTCATTTTTGTTGGCTCATCACCAACTTTTTCCCAATTCATAACTGTAACATGTGAAACATTAAATTCATTACCAAATTTCTCTAGTGTCATATCCAATTTCAATCTGACAAACCTAATTTCATTTCCGCTCAACCTAACTTCCTTAGATGGAAGTGAGCGAAATAACAAATCTGACACTTTTGATATATTAATGTCAGGAATCCACTTGCCTCGTAATTTAACCATTTGTACTTTCGCAAAACATACTGGAAATCCAAGACTATTGTCCACATAATTTTTTACAAATTTTGTTTTCATATTCAACCTTCCTCTCCAACCGCTATCAAAGTAACCACAACCATTTTTCCTTCAAAATAAACACACACTCGTATGTCTCTGCCATCAACCGTCTTACCTCGAACGGCATAATTCCAACTGTTAAACTGCTCCTTAAATTCATCTTTTTTTGGTTCTCTATCACCAACTCTTAAAATATAATCATATTCGGGCTGTGTTATCTGCCTAGCAAATGACCTACCTTGTGCATGTGGCTCTACAGCATAATCGCCATTTATCGCAGCCAACCTAATCATTGGCCCAACATCCTTTATTTTTTCAGGTCTTTTTGACTTCTTTTTTTTAGCCATAGTATATTGTAATTCATTTACATCATGTAATCAACTTAGATTTGGCAGTAAAACACACTAAAACCACTCAAAAAACCATCTCATCAACAACACCCCGCAGTTTCAACGGCTCTACCTTTGTATAAATCTCTGTACTCGATATATCCCGATGCCCCAAAAACGCACAAATAGCATGAAGCGGAGCCCCATTTCGTAACATATGCGTACCGCAGCCATGACGGAGACTATGAGTTGAAAACCCTTCTTCACCCAGATTCCTCCAATGCCGTTTCACCATCGATCTATACATCAATTCCCCAACTCTCCCACCATGCACCCCACACTTTAGCCTCGCCAAGTAGTATCTCTACAATTCCGTCTTTCTGCATGTAGCCAGTCAAATCTAATCCTCGACCCGGTAAATCGTTAAGTTCCCTATCCCAAATATTTTTTACAGGAATTATGAAATCTTTTCCAAACTCACCGTTTTCAATATCAAAATAAAGAGTTAAAAGGATTTCACCCAAATCACTACGATAAATATCTCTAAATTTTTGAGAAGTTACTCTCTCAGGCACTGTAAGTTCTCGAATAAGTGATTTTATTGTGTCACTTGGTAAATCAATATTTTCAAATAATGGATGGTTATCGAGGTCTGAAAATTCCTGATTTAATGTGGATCATAAGAAAATAAGGTTTTTGACTGACGACAAATACTCTCAGGAAATATTTTTTCTCGAACAAGATAGAAAAGTCAGCAAAACCAACGTTTTTTCCATCAACAATCAAAAATATGAGTGTCC
>Ga0316192_10000030_pt1 | contig 75039 bp, 54 predicted proteins | sample MerIslwburrow_MG_FD_204931 | JGI IMG/M metagenome (GOLD analysis project Ga0316192, IMG submission 204931) | Coastal sediment microbial communities from Maine, United States - Merrow Island worm burrow | ecosystem: Environmental > Aquatic > Marine > Coastal > Sediment | place: USA: Maine...
CGGGGCGAATTGCCGAGCGCGGCACGCACCCTGAGCTGTTGGCGTCCGAGGGTCCCTACCGAAAGCTGTACGAAACCCAGTACCGATTCGAAAGAGACCAGTTCATCAACCCCGGAGAAGATCTCCACGATATCGTGCCCAGCACCTCTGGGGGACCTCCGGTCAGGGATCAAGGTGATCTGCCGCTCACCGGATCCGGTTCTCCCCGTATTCCGAGAGACTAGTCCCAGTTGCCCGCTGAGCTGGCAAATTGCCTTGCGGCCTGGGGGTCCTGAGGTCTTGAGGACCCAAGAAGCGGACTATCAGGACCTGGGAGGGGCCGGGTCTTCGAGTTTCCGCCGCAGCTTTTCGACGCGGCGCCGGTTGGCCCCCAGATCCCACGTGCCGGCACGGGATGCCGAGCGAACGTGGATGAGGCCGGCCTCGGAATCCAGCAGGAGTTCCAGGTCGTCGACGAATCGAAACAGCGGAGTCCGGACTCGCGCGCGTAGATAGGTGTCGGTGGCGAGCTCGAGCCGAGCCCCGGGCAGCGATAGGACGGCCTGGGAGGCCCTGGTCATGACACTTTCGGCGGGGCCGGAGATTCTCAGAGGGGCAACATGATGGCGCGGATCGCGCGCCTGACTGCTGACGCAGTTTGGAGTGGAGGGACAGTCGGAGAGACGACGGACCATCTCGCCGACTACTCCTCTCGGGGCTCTTGGATCGACTCGATGTAATGCACGAGATCGCGGATGCGACGCTGGACTTCGGGCTCCTGATTGGTGTCCAGATCGAGAGTCTGGAACGTAATCCCCCATACCGGCATCTCTCGTGCGCCATGGGCCGGAAGATGTCGTCGGCCGTCGATGGTCTCGATCACCAGATGAGTTGGGAAGCTGCCGTCGTTGCGTTTCGAGATGGTCGTCAGATCGGAGGGCGCCACCGCCAGCACCTGACGCATGACCTCGTCACCTCGGCCCTGCGGACCATGGCAGCTCTGGCAGTGAACTCTGAACAGGAATCTACCCGGATCACTCTCATCCTGCAGAGGTAGATCCCGAGCGGCGAGTCCAGGCGAAGTAGACAGAAAGCAGAGAATGGCGAGAAGGAGAACCGTTCTCGAGATCAAGGCTGACCAGCTCATCGTTACTGTTCCCCTTTGCTGCAAATCGGGTGCCGCGCCGAGTCAGGGGACCTCGACCCGAAAGCCGATCTGCAACTTGATCTGATATTCAGCCACCTTGCCGTCGACGATGCGACCGCGTTGTTCCTGTACCTCGAACCAGGAGAGATTGCGCACGGTCGCGGTGGCGTCGGACAGGGCGTTGGCAATCGCCGCGTCGTAGGACTGCGTCGAGGTGCCGACGACCGTCACCATCTTGTAGGTATTGCTCATGACTCGCTCCTTTCTGGGCGTATCTGGGACTCCTATGGTAACGGAGTCACGTCGCGCTGCGGCATTCGAGATCTCGTCCATTGGATGTTAGCCTAGACTGGCGCGTGAGGGTATCCTCAGGGAGATCTTCGAGCTCGAGTGGATCGGCCTGCCGCTCTGAGAATCGGTTGCCATGCTTGTTCAGCTAATCACGATCCTGTCGACTGCGGTCTTGTCGAGTGTCTTGACGCTGGCGCTGGCCTACTGGTTCGTCGAAAAGCACCTCAAGCGACGCTTCGAACTTCGGTTGAAAGAGCTGCAGGAAGAGCTCGGAAGCGCGCTCCAGGAGCGCGTCAAGCAGGGAGTGGTGGAGGGTGTGGCATCGATTCCCTCTACCGAGGTCCTGAAAGATACCGGTCAGGCCCTTTCGGCTACCGCAGGAGACCTGGTCAGAAGTGGCTTGGAAACGCTGCTGGGCAGCGGCTCTGGCGATTCCGGCGACTGAAACACGAAGAGACTATTTTATGATGGCCGGCGGCCTCGAAATCGGCCCGGCGAGGAGAAGCGAATCGCCTACTCTTGCCGCGGCGCAGAATAAATCTTGACATACTTGCCGCACTGCGTCATAATGCCTCTGCTACGAAGGAGTGCCGAGTGTGAGCAGCGGCATCATCCACAATCAGAAACAGGGCTCCCGAGGTGAGAGTCCATTGCATGAGGAGTTTTGAGAGATGAACACGGAACAAGTGACAACCGGCTACAAGAAGTTGCAGGACGAGCTCTTCGAATCCACACGCCGAATCTGGTTGGCAGGACTCGGTACCCTGTCAGTGGTCGAGGAGGAGAGCACGGAGATCTTCGACCAGCTGATCAAGAAGGGCCGCCTGGTCGAGGAGAAGAGCCGCCAGCGAATGAGCAAGACCAAGGCCGAAATCGAGTCGGGCACCGAGGAACTGTCCGAGGAGCTGGCCGAGAAGCTGGATCGACAGGTTTCGGGCGTGCTGCAGAAGTTGGGTGTTCCGTCTCGGGCTCAGGTCCAAGATCTCACCCAGCGAGTCGAGCAGTTGTCGGAACAGGTGGATCGCCTGGCCCCTGCGCAGCCAGTCAAGAAGAGCTCAACGGGAGCCGGCACCACCAAGACCACGAAAACCACTGCCAAGACTAAGCAGGCTGCTGCCAAGACCAAGCAGACTGCTGCTACAACCAAGCAGACTGCTGCGAAGACCAAACCCACTGCAGCCAAAACAACGAAGACTGCTGCCTAAAAGGCCTGAGTCTGCCATCTGCCCGCCACGAGGGGACTTTCCTCGTGAGGTGTGGCCAATCAGCTCGAGCGGGAGCCGGTATCGCCGGCCTCGCTCGGGCTCTCTTCTTTTTGGGGCAGAGTTATAGCTTCAGAACCAGTTTGACCATGTCGTACTGATTGCCGTCCGGGTCGGTGCCGTAATCAGGCACAGGGAACTGCTCGAAGCCGAGGTCTGTAAGGGTCTGAATGGCATCCTGCTCGAGCTTGGCAATGGGCATGCAGGAAAGATGACGTAGCCCATGCTCGCGAGCGATGGAGATGAGGTTGTTGACCATCGTGGTTCCCAGTCCCTGGCCTCGATAGGCTGGATCGATGAGCCATTTGATGCGCCCGACCAGACGCAGTGGCCCCCGCTCCTGGCGATGGAGGGTCGCATCGGCGACAATGCTGTGACCGTTGGCTGCGATCAATGGGAAGACCTTGGAATAATCGATATTGTGACCCCAACTCTCGATCAGACTCCGATCTTCGATGTTGTCCCAAGCGGTCCGACGCACTTCGACGGGCAGCTGCTGGAAGAACTCGAAGAGCTGGTCGGTGTCGTTCTCGTTGAAGGTGCGAATCAGGACTCGCCTGCCGTCGCGAAGGACGACTTCTTGGGGGAATCGATCAGGCATAGGAGTGCTCCTTGCTTCGAGAAAAGATAGTGGCGCCTGCGTGATGACGCCGAAGCGGGATCGGGTCGTGCTTCGGCAAAGTGCGGGTATCTAGCACTAGCGACTTACCCCTGCTCTCACCCATAAGGATACCGCCAGCCAGCCCTCAGTGCCAGCCTTTTGGATGGTTCTGCCGAGGTATGGTGGCAGCCGCAGGTGCCCGATTTTCCGTTCTGGATCCCAGTTCAGGGTTTCTCGATCGTCGTCTGGGTGTCGACAGTGATCTCGGGGACCGTCTGAACGGTGCCGTCGGGCCAGAAAACGGTCAGACTCTCCACCTCGGCGGTTTGTCCGAGACCAAAGGTCAGCGGCAGCTCGGATTGTGAGAGATAACTGCGGGTAGGCATTACCTGTCTTCTTTGGGTGGTGCCTCCAGCCTGGAGCTCGACGCGGGCCCCGATCGCCTGCCAGTTGCTTCCCGAGCCGATCAGTTTCAATCTCAGCCAGTGGTTTCCCGTTTGCTGGTCGTTTCTCAGGAGCAGCGGCGGGCGTCCAACCTGTGTCAGCAGGAGATCGAGATCGCCATCACCGTCCACGTCCGCGGTGGCGCTGCCACGACCAGCCAATGGCGTATTCAGGTCGCCGACCAGGTTCCCGGGCACCGGGGTGAAGGTCTGGCGCTGGTCGATGCCGGCGTTCCAGAAGAGCTGCGGTGTCTGTTCATAGGTCTGGCTGGGATCCACGGTGTTGATGTCGCCCTCCAAGTGGCCGTTGGTCTGCAGCAGATCGAGTCGTCCATCCAGGTCGTAGTCCAGAAACAGGACTCCGAAGCTGAGCATGAGGCGGCTCGGGGCGCCGACACCTTCGCCAATGGCCTCATCGGCGTAGAGCGACGGGTCGCCCTGTGAGATGTACAGGGATGTCATCTCGTTGGCGAAATTGCCGATGGCGAACCCCAGCTCACCGTCGTTTCGGTAGTAGGCAGCGTCGACGCCCATGGCGCCCGTGGCCTCACCGTTGCGGCCGTAGCCCAACCCCCAGTAGGCAGCGCTTTCTTCGAAGGTACCGTCACCGAGATTTCTCAGAAAGAAGTTCTGCACCGTGTCATTGGCGATGAAGAGGTCCATCCAACCGTCCGCATCCGCATCGATGGGTAGAAGGCCAAGGCCCTTGCCAGCCGGAACTCCGGTCACTTCGTTGCGGACCTGCACTCCGCTGTCGGCCGACACGTCCGTGAAGGTGCCATGGCCGTCGTTGCGGTAAAGATAGGAAAAGGTCCCCTCATAGTTGGTGGGAGGACCGTAGGCGCGGCCGACGCCGGTCAGCTGGTAATCGACGTCGAAATCGATCTGACGCGACCAGCGGACGTAGTTGGCGACGAAAAGATCGAGGTCGCTGTCGTTGTCGTAGTCAAAAAAAGCCGCGCTGGTGCTCCATTCTTCCGAGTCGCCGCCGACTCCGGTAGCCTGTGTCACGTCGAGGAACCTGTCGCCCAGATTCCGCAGGAGACGATTCTCACCGACAGCTGTCACGAAGAGGTCGACCCGACCATCGGCGTCGAAGTCGGCGGCGGCAACGCCGGTGCCGTAGATCGAGAAGTCGAGGCCCACGGCATCACTGATGTCGCGATAGCCACCGTTGCCGTCATTGCGGTAGAGCGCAGGTGTAGGAGCGGGCTGGACTGCGGGTGAATGAGGCCAGGTGGTGGAATTGACCAGCAGAATGTCGGGATCGTCGTCATTATCGAAGTCGAAGAAGGCCGCTCCGCTGCCCATGGTCTCCGGCAGGAGCTTCTCCCCGGTCGCTCCATTGAAGTGAACGAACTCGATGCCAGCCTCGGTAGTGATGTTTGTGAAGTGGACAGTCGGGACCTGCGCCGGTCGCTCGACGGCTTCCGGAGCTTGCTGCTGGATGGTCGCTTCCGGTGGCGCCTTCGGTTGTCGGCGAACCACCAGGACCGCCAGTCCAACCGCCAGGCCCATCGCCAGGAGCGCTACAAGAGACCAGCGCAAGGCCCTGCCGATGACCCGGTCGTCGGCAGGCACCATCGGGGTGTCTTCTGGCTGATCGTCTTGTGTCGAGTTTTTTGGCATGGAAGTCGGGATGCTCGAGGGAGACCGTCCTTTCGCGGCTCAGGGGACCTCACCCTGCTCTCGGTGGAGCGGCTCTTCAACCTCTATGGTAACCGGGTCCAGTGAGTAGGCCCCGGGTCTCAGGAGGTCGTAGATCGCAATGGCTTCCGCCGCGTGGTCGGCAGCCGGATTCGCCGCCCTGTGCGCCGCGATGGCGCGGTCGTGGGAGTTGTCGTCGGGCCTGTAGGTCTGGTAGAGCTCGAAGTGCTCGGCTGCCTTTTCCGGCTCATCGAGCTGCTTGTAGATCAGGTCCAGGTTGAAGTGAGCCGCGACGTTTTCGGGGTCCAGATGGAGAGTATCGAGGAAGATGTCTCGAGCTTGTGCGAGCCGCGCCTTTCTAGCATCGCTACGCGCCGCCCCGCGCTCTTGCTTGGCGCGTTCGAACAGCGTCTGGCCCAGCTCGTTCAGTAGACGATAGTCACGACTGAAGTCGAAACCGCGTCGTCGGGTCTCTTCGTCGTCGAGCTCGAGAATGCTCTCGAAATTGGCGATGGCTTCGTCCAGAAAGCCGTTCTGTTTGTTCACCAGGCCCGTGAGCCAGGTCACCGACCAGACGGGGGCTGGAGGGTCGAATCGCGACGCCCGTTCGAGCGCTTCAATGGCCTGATCCTGGACCGTTCCCTGGGCCAGGTGAACCCGTGCGAGGTTGAGAGGCCCGTCTGGGCGTCCAAGGGCTTCTACCCTCTTGAAGGCCGCCTCGGCTTGTCGCAACTCGCCCTTGCTTTTGCCACCCTTTCTCAGCAGGCCGATTCCGTAGTCGTTCCAGCGCTGCCACTCGGGCACCCCGGATATCGGATCCTCGCCGGTCGGAACGACGTTGGAATCCCCGACTGGAAAGGTGACACTGTCTCGGGCCAGCGTCATGATCGGCAACTCGTTGACGAAGTCGTCACCGTAGACGTGCTGCATGAAGGTGGTGTCGAATTTTCGGTAGCGCAGGGCGACCTCCACGGTGACGGAATCTCGCGTCTCCGGCGGGATCTGCAGTTGGTAGTGCACCACGTCCGCGGCCCCGGGTGGGATCTGATGGTCATACAGAGCCACGAAGATGTCTTGCGCGTTGCGGCGGTCGATCCGATTGCCATCGCGATCCAGGACATAGGAATTGACGAAGTAGGACCACGGATCCACCGAGCCGTTTTCCTTCAATCCTCCACTTCGCCCGACGGACGACTCGCCGCTCGTCACCTTGACGTCGAGCCATACTTCATTGGAATCCGAGGTGCCCTGGGTGAAATGGTGTCCCATCCCGACCGTGCGAATGACCGTTTCGAGGAGATACGCCTTGCCAGGCTGAAGAGTGGGAATCTCGGGCCGGATCGGAGCCGTCAGCTCGCCATCGATGGTCCCTCCCTGCTTGATGCCGAAGATGTCGACCCGCATGACCCCTTCGTTGAATTCGGCATGCCGCAGGATGGCGCTTTCGGGTTGGTCGAGCATCCGGAGCAGAGCCGTGTTGGCGCTGGGAAACTGGTGGTCGTGGATCTGCGCCAAGCCTGAGCCATCGAAATCCCGGGCGCTGAACTGATCCGAGGCCAGCAGCTTCATATGGCAGTTGTTGCAGTTGGGCTCCGCTTGCTCCGGATAGTAGAAGCTGGCCACGCCGTGGCCCGACACACCGCTCAGCAGGAAAGAATCGTAGTGATTCTGACCGCGGAGCCATTTGTAGTGATTGAGCTCCACCGGCAGATGGACCTTGTGGCAGGTGCCGCAGAACTCCCCGGTCTGGTGCAGCGGCTTCAGAAAGGTCTTTTTGTGGAACTCGGGCTTGGCCTTCACCAGTTGCCGATTGATCCAGCCGAGAGCTGGGTTGTCACTGAACGCGAAGGGGTAGTGGGTGGGTTCTTCAATCGTGTAGTCGGCATTTCCACGCACGCTGTTCAGATGGGTGATCGCGTGACAGGCGGTACAGGTGATGCCGGCGTGTGCAGTCGGATCGCTGACGTCGTCGAACTCCGGGTCGTCGAATTTGCCGCCAAAGAAGACCACCGGGTCGTGGCAGCCGGCGCAAAATCGTGCCGCCTGAACGGATCCATCCCGGTCCAAAGCGAACTGTCGTGTCTCCTGCACCGAAAAGAAGTAGGCCGGGTTGTTGAACGAGGCGAAGCGGTGGGCGCTCACCGACCAGGTCTCGTGAGTATCCTCATGACACTCCTTGCAGTACTGATCGTTCATCAGGACTCGTGGCGAGATGAACTCTCCGCTGGCGGTGCGAGCCAGAGATGGAAAGAAGTACTGTTCCCCGGTTGCCGGCCCCTCTTGATTCCAGCGCCTCGGGTCCTGGGCCTGGACGAGCATCATGAGCCCGGCGAAGCCCACCGCGACCACGGCCCACCGGGCGCCGATCCTCCACTTGATTCGTCTGCCCGCCAGTCGATGCAGCACGAAGAGCCACGCTGCCGCGATCGGGCTCAAGACGTGCGTCCAGTAGGCGACAGAGCGGACGGCTGGGTTCTTGACGACGATGACCCCCTCGATGCGGGTCAGAATCAGCCCGCTGACGATCAGGCCCAAAGCCACGAAGAACAGGCCGAAGCCGACATAGACGGCGCGTCGATTCGGCCTACGCAGAGTGTTGCGGATGTGATTCAGTCCGAATACCAAGAACGGCAGAATGAGGCTCAGCCCGAGGACCAGATGAACCAGGAACATCACCAGATAGAACCAGTTCTGATAGGTCTCGCCCGTTGCCCATTCGAGCAGCGTCACGCCGACCAGGTAGGTGGCGTTGACGGTCAGCAGCGCAAAGAGCGCGAATACGAAGGTCAAGAGCCGTCGAAGTCCCGGACCGACCGCAGGAACATGTCGTCGGAGAGACGGTTTGGGAGATTCGGGGCGATCGGATCGGGAGAGATTCATGGAGGGAAATGCTCGCTGTACTGCGGAGAGCGTCGGGCCGAAAAGTCTATCGTGAATTCTTCGACGACCCACAGGGATCATGGTCTTCGTCTGCCGAAGCACTGGACCCAGAGGATCTTCAATTCGCCCTCCGACTCGAGAACAGAGATGCCGGATCCGATGTCCTGAAAGCGGTGGTCCAGAATGTTGTCGCGATGCCCCTGGCTTGCCATCCAATTGTCCACCGCCTGTTCCACGGTTGGCTGTCCGGCAGCCAGATTCTCACCTGTGAGCTCGGGTTCGTAACCACTGGCCTGGACGCGCTCGAGTACGGTGTCTCCCCGAGGGGAGATGTGGCCATAGAATCCTTCTCGCATCATCCTTTCGGCGTAGGTCTGGGCAGTCGAGTCCAGGGCTCGGCTGGGCCGAAGAGGATCCCGGTGGCGACGTTCTCTTTCCTCGTTGACCCGATCCAGCAGTTGTTGGCGCACAGTCTCGAGGTCGGAGAGCTGTTCGATGATAGGTCGGTTGGTCTCAGATTGAGACGATGCCGCCACCAGCGCATAGACCGATTGGGTGTCCCAGGTCTCTGCCGCCAGGCCGAAGTCGCGTAGGCCCGCATCCAGAAAGTTCTCGAGACTCTTCGGATCGGCCTGCCGCCAGAACGCGACGATTTCAGCGGGATCGCGGGTGGAGCTCGCCAGACCATCGGCAAACTGGCTGGGCTCGTAGCCTGAGTTCCGGAGATCTTCACGCGTCAATCTCGCGCCGGCGTCGAAGCGGTTGGTGACCGACTCGATCAAAGCCTTGTCCAGCAGGAGTCGGGCGGCCTGTGACAGAGGTTCGGAGAATTGCAGAGGAGGGCTCTGATCTCCCTGCCGGATCTCGTTGATGGCATCCAGGAAGGCTCGGGTCAACCGTTCCTCTCTGGCCTGACCTTCGGCGGTCTCAATGGGCGCGATCGGAACCGATTGGGGGAGAGGCGTCGCGAAGAGCGGCGCCATTGGCAGAAGAAGCGCCGTGACCCCTACCAGTAGTGTTATCGAGCAAGGCCACCGACGCATGCGGCCAATCATGTCAAACGCTGGCCGGGCAGGCTTGCGGAGAGTCGCGAGTGAATAGCTGCTACCTGCCTGCGTAATCAATCGGGAGAGGTGTCTCCTCGCGACAAGCCTCTCGTCCCCGGGCCAGGAACTGATCGATCTTGCGGGCATGGGCCCGAATCAGCTTCACGACCTCTTCATCGTCCGAGGTCTCGGTGACTCGGACTCCGTCCTCGATCTCTTCGATCTCGATCTGGATGGCCTCGCTGTGCTTGAAGATCTCGACGAAGAGTGGATCCCATTTCCGGACGTGACCGCCCTTTTCCAGGACAGCAGACATCTCCTGGACGTGCTGGCGAAGGGGCTCCAACAGTTCGGGATCGTCGGTTGTGGTCACCGTTTGAACACCGCTGGGGATCTCCACGACACTGCGCTCGAGCCGGTCATGATTGGTGACGAGAAAATGAGCGTTCTGCATCTCAGCGCGGCCACCGCCCTTTTGCCCGGAGCCCTTGGCTCCCTTGTGAGCTCCCCCGCAGCCTTGCCGCTTGCGGTCTTTGCCGCCCGAGGCAGCGTCATGATTGCACCAGCCGCCGCAGCCCTTGCCCTTTTCATGGGCTTCGGCACCCGAGACGGTGTTGGATGCGCCAGCCTCCGCTTCCGGAGCGACATTCGGGTCGGCGCCGGTCTGGGCCGAAGAGAATGCCAGTGGTGCGAGAAGCAGAATCAGGGCGAATACCAGCGATGCCGAATTACCCCAGGGGCTCTTCTTGCTTTCGGACATGGTTGACTCCAAGAGGGGGAAAGGTCGTTGAGTTCTGACTCGGTTTCCGTGCAGAACAGTATATACGCTCCATGGGCGCCCGACCGTGCCTCACCGGTCCGGCGAGTGGACATCTCAATCCCGCAGGCCCGTCGGGAACCTCCGGGCTGGGAGATCGGTCTAAACTGTTCAGGATGAAAAATGGGCGCGAGATGAGAAAAGGGCATTCGAATACTCCAGATCTGCTATTCGCCGGCCTCCTCGCTCTATTGACTCTGACCCTGGGACTGTCCGTTGCGGCAGCCGTCAGAGGTCCAATGGGAGATGTGGGAGCAGAGACATCGATCCGTGATGAGGAGGGTTTGCCCGATCGCGTGGAGTCGGCCATGGACTATGAGACCGCATGGAAAGAGGTAGAAGAACTGGTGGCGGACCAGAGGCTCGAGGCTGCCTTCTCGAAGGCGCAAGAGGTCCTGCAGGTGGCGCGCCAGAGCGGCGACGCGGAAGAGTGGACGAGGGCACTGATCGAGAGCGCCAATCTTCGCATTGCTCTGCATGGATTCGAAGACGCCGTTCGCTTCCTGAAGGACGAACCCTGGCCGGCCGCGGAGTTGCAGCGCTCGCTGCTGAATCTGTTCTACGCCAACGCGCTGACCACCTATGTGCAGGCCTATTCCTGGGAGATCGAAGGCCGCGAGCGGGTCCATCTCGAGGGCGAGGTGGATCTGAAGCAGTGGACGAAGGATCAGATCCTGGCTGAGGCCGATAGGGCCTTCTACGCGGTCTGGAGCTGGAGGGAAGAGTGGGGTACCGAGCCGATCGGAGCCTGGGGTGCCTACCTGCAGAAGAACAACTATCCACCCGGGATCCGCAGCACGTTGAGGGACCTGGTGACCTATTTGTGGGTCCGGATGTTGAGTAACTCGGAGAACTGGACTCTCTCTGAGCTCAACGAGGTCTTCCGCCTACCGTTCGAAGAGCTCCTGGAAGGCGAGCCAGAGGCACTCCTGGTGGGTCTGGAGAGTCCGGATCGGCATCCGCTCTACAAGATGGCAGGCTTGTTGGCCGATCTGGAATCCTGGCATGAGGATGCGGACAGACCGGAGGCCGCGTTCGAGGCACGACTCGAAAGATTGCGACGCCTTCAGTCGGCGTTCTCCGAATCCCAGTTCGTAGAAGAGCGACGGAGGATTCGAGATAATCTGCGACAACATTCCGAGGCTCTGGGCCGCAGCTATCCATGGTGGTCGATGGGGCAGTCCCAGCTCGCCGAGCTCATCAGGGCGGACGAAGATCCCAACGCCCTGGTGGAAGCGAGACAGGTCGCGCTCGAAGGGGCCCGATTCCACCACGGTTCGATCGGCGCCAAACGCTGTCAGCGGCTGGTGGCGGAGATCGAGGCGCCGGACTTTTCGCTGACGGCCATGCAGAGCGACGGGCCTCGCCGGCGCTCGATTCAGGTCGGTCACCGCAACCTCGAGGCCCTCCATTTTCGCGCCTACAGGGTCGATCTCCTCGAGACTCTGGAGGCCAGCCGAGACTACAACCTGCTTCCGGCCCACCGAGAAGTGGACGAGATCGTGGAGAACAGCGTGCCAGTCGCGGAGTGGAAGGTCGAGCTCCCGCGAACTCCCGACTTTCGATCGCATACCACTTTCGTAACGGCTCCAATGGAAGACACGGGTTCGTACGTGATCGTCGCATCGGTTCGAGAGGACTTCTCAGGGCCTCGCAATCGTCGGATGGCGGTCAATCTGCTGATCACCGACATGGTGCTGGTGTCTCGTCGTCGGGACGAGGCTCTGGAGGTGATCGTCCGCTCGGGCGTGAATGGAAAACGGCTGCCTGGAGTGGACGTGGCGCTCTTCCGATTCGACTACCGACGAGGCCACCGCGGGGTCGCTTCAGGGACCAGCGACGACAATGGTTCGATCACTTTTCGTCTAAGAAACCCAAGTTCGAATAGCCACTTTCTCATCGCGCGGCGGGCTGGGGACTGGGCCCTGGATGCCAGGAGACTTGGGTTGGGCGAGCGGCAGCCGCCTCCCGACAGCTCTACTTCGGCTTTGATCTATACCGACCGCAGCGTCTACCGCCCGCTGCAGAAAGTTCTGTGGAAGGTGGTGGGTTACCAGCGGAACCCGGATGTCGACCGCTTCCAGACGCTGCCACAAGAAAGGATGACGGTGGACCTGTTGGATTCCAATGGCGAGTCGGTCGAGTCGGTAGAAGTCGAAACGAATGAGTTCGGTACCGCTTCAGGCGCGTTCACGGTCCCAGCGGGGCGACTCCTGGGGAGGTGGAGCCTGCGAACTTCGCTCGGCGGACGGAGTCAGGTGACGATCGAGGAGTACAAGCGGCCGACGTTCGAGGTCACCCTCGTCGACCCGGTAGAGCCGGTCCGCCTGAACCGTCCTGCCAGGCTGAGCGGCGAGGTGCGCTACTACTTCGGTTTGCCGGTGGTGACAGGCCAGGTAGCCTGGCATGTCAGTCGGGTCCCCGTCTTTCCCCGCTGGATGGGTTGGTACCGGACGTATCCGACGCAGGTGCCCGAGACGATCGCTTCCGGGACCTCTGAGCTCGATGTGGACGGAAGGTTCGAAATCTCCTTCCTTCCGGCTGCTGACGAAAGGCTGGCCGCTACCGCAGGCCTGTCTTACCGCTACAAGGTGACTGCGGCGGTTACCGATGAGGGGGGAGAGACCCGCTCCGCCGAGCGCGTGTTTCGATTGGGATTCGTGGCGGTTGAAGCCACTCTCGATTCCGACAAGACATTCTTCACGGTGGGCGAGCAGGTTGAGTTTCTCGTGGCGAGGACGGACCTGAATGGTGTCGGGCGAGCCGGCAGTGCCGACTGGAGGCTGACGAGAGTCGAGCAGCCGGCGGCAACGGTGGCTCCCGCAGAGATTCCACGGTGGATTCCGCCGGGCGATGAAGAAAGATTCCGTACCCCTGGAGATCGCCTCCGCCCGCGCTGGGAAGTGGACTACTCGTTCGAGAGCGAACTGGCAAGCTGGCCAGACGGCGAGGTCGTCCGACGAGGAACCGTCGAGCATGGAAACGACGGATCGGCTTCTGTCGTGCTGGACGAACTGACCGGTGGTGTCTACCGACTGCACTACAGCACGGAGGACGAGTTTGGATCCGTCTTCGAGACTCGCAAGGACCTTCTGGTCGTCGGTGGCGGGCTCGAGAGATTGGAGCTCCCGGCTTTGCTGCTGGCCGAGCGTCAGAGCGCGAGGGTCGGAGAGACCTTGAAGGTCCTGGTGCACTCTGGGTTGGAGGACCAGGAGCTCTTGCTGGAGCTGCAAAGTGCGGGAGAAACGATCGAGCGGCGACGGCTGCAGTCTGGTGCGGGGCCGGTCGTGTTGGAGTTCCCTGTCGACCGCAGCCGCCAGGGAGGGTTCGGCTTCCTCCTTTCAACGCTGGTCGACTTCCAGTTCCTCAGCTCGAGCCAATCGGTCTGGGTGCCCTGGGAGGATCGCGAGCTCCAGCTGGCGTTCAGCAGCTTTCGCGATCTCTTGCGGCCTGGCAGCCAGGAGACGTGGCGGGTCACCGTCTCCTCCTCCGACGGACGACGGCTCGAGCGGGGTGCTGCCGAGGTGCTGGCCTACATGTACGACCGGAGTTTGGACCTCTTCGCGCCCCACAATCCGCCGTCGATACTCTCCTTGTACCCGACCCGCACTGAGACGTTGAGTTTCCAGACGAGCCTCGGAAGTGCGGGGGCGGTCTGGCAATCGAGCCCCGGCTTCGTGGTGTTCCCGGAGTACCCCCACCTTCATGGCGACCAGCTCCGTTTCCTGGATGGGTACGGTATCGGTGGTCCGGGCAGGCGGCGAGGCTACGCCTTGGCCGACATGGCGCCCGCGGCCTTGCAGGAGTCGGAGGTTGCCGAGCAGTCCTCCTTGGAAGAGGTAGGAAAGGTGGAGGCAAAGTCTCTCCCTGGTGGGGTGGGTGGCTCGCAGGAAGCTGGCAATGCGATCGAGCTCAGAAGCGAATTCTCAGAGACCGCCTTCTGGCATCCCCACCTGGTGGTCGAGGATGAAGGTGCCGTTTCTTTCGAGTTCACCGTGCCGGATTCGGTCACCGAGTGGAATGTCTGGTTACACGCTCTGGATCGTGATCTGCGGGGTGGCTCCTTCCAACGCCAGGTTCGCACTGTCAAAGAGCTTATGGTGCGGCCCTATCTACCTCGCTTCCTGCGAGAGGGCGACACAGTGGATCTGGCGGTGGTCGTGAACAACGCCGGAGAGACGGCCCTGCATGGGCGGATGGACTTCGAAATCCTCGAGCCGACCGATGATAGTAGCCTGAACGCCGAGTTCGGCCTCGGATCTGCCGAGACAAGCGGAGTTCCCTTCTCGGTTCCCGCCGGGGCTGGCACCCGATTGCTGTTCCCGGTCACCGTGCCGCCCAGGGTTGGCAATGTGGCCTTCAGGGTCACGGCTCGAGCTGGAGATTTCAGTGATGGGGAGCTTCGACCGTTGCCAGTCCTTCCTGGTCGGATGCACCTGAGCCTGTCGCGCTTCGTCACCCTGCGAGACGCGGAGCGCCGCGAGATGAGCTTCGCCGAGTTGGTTGGTGAGGCAGACCCTTCGAGAATCGACGAGCAGCTCATCGTGACTCTCGACGCACAGCTCTTCTACAGCGTTCTTCAGGCGCTTCCCTATCTTGTGCAATACCCCTACGAATGCACGGAGCAGACCCTGAACAGGTTCCTGTCCACCGGCATCGTCTCGTCACTGTATGAGCGCTATCCAGCAGTCGCCAGGATGGCGAAGAAGATGGCCGACAGGGAAACCCGTCTCGAGACCTGGGACCAGGTCGATCCCAATCGCAAGATGGCCTTGGAAGAGACCCCCTGGCTGATCGAGGCGCAGGGTGGAGGAGAGGACGACCTCATCAACGTCTTGAAGCCCCGAGTCGCGAAGGCGGAGCGCCAGGCGGCACTGGCGAAGCTGGCCAAGACCCAGACGTCACTGGGTGGCTTCCCGTGGTGGTCGGGAGGGCCGCCGTCGCCCTATATGACCCTCTACATCATGCAGGGGTTCTCCCGGGCGCTGGAGTTCGGGATCGAGGTTCCGCAGGCGATGGTCGAAAAGGGGTGGAGCTACCTGCATCGCCATTATCTGGACGAGATCGTCCCCCGGATGATGGACGACGACTGTTGTTGGGAGTTCGTGACGTTCCTGAACTACGTCCTCTCCAGCTATCCGGACGAGTCCTGGACCGGAGGGCTGTTCAGTCAGGAGGAGCGTCGAGAGATGCTGGATTTCTCATTCCGCCACTGGCGTGAGCACAGTCCACTGCTCAAGAGCTCGCTGACCCTGACGCTGTCGCGGGCCGGTCGCGACGCCGATGCCGAGCGGGTCTGGGAAAGTGTCATGGACTCGGCCAAGACATCGCCCGACGAGGGTACCTACTGGGCGCCCGAGGAGCGTTCATGGCTTTGGTACAACGACACGATTGAAGGTCACGCCCTGGCGCTGAGCACCCTGACCGAGTTGGACCCCGACGAGCCGCGCCGCGCCGGGCTCGTTCAATGGCTGCTTCTCAACAAGAAGTTGAATCACTGGAAATCGACTCGGGCTACAGCCGAAGTGATCTACGCCTTGGTGCACTACCTCGAGCGTGAGGGGAGTCTCGCTGTTCGCGAGGAGGTGCAGGTGGAGATCGGTCGCCTGACTGAGACCCGCGTGTTCGAGCCCGACGAGTACACGGGGCGGAAGAACCAGATCGTGATCCGGGGTAGCGAGATCGAGCCCGACTCCATGAGTACCATCGTCGTCGAGAAGCAGAGCAAGGGCTTTCTGTTCGCCTCCGCTACCTGGCACTTCTCGACAGAGCGCCTGCCTGAGAAGGCCGAAGGTGACTTCTTCTTCGTCGAGCGGCGCTATTTCAAGCGCTTGCACGACGGCAGGGAGTGGGTGCTTCAACCACTGGAGGATGGGACGCGAATCGAGCCTGGAGACCAGGTGGAGGTCCAACTGTCTCTACGCAGTCGCCATGCTGCTGAGTATGTCCACTTGCGAGATCCGCGGCCGGCCGGCTTCGAGCCCGAATCGACCCGATCGGCCTATCGGTGGGAGCTCGGAATCGGCTGGTACGAGGAGGTTCGTGACAGCGGGTCCAACTTCTTCTTCGAGCTGTTGCCGGCTGGCGAGTACACCTTTCGGTACCGCCTTCGAGCCAGTCTCGCAGGGACTTTCAGGGTCGCGCCGGCGACGGTTCAGAGCATGTACGCACCGGAGTTCACTGCCTACTCCGCAGGAAATCTCATCGAGATCGAAGCCGCCAGCCCTTGAGGTGGTTACCCGGACGGGGGGGGTGGCGGAGGCCAACCGTTCAGCGTCGGCCAGCGGCCGGCAATCTGAGGACTTGGCCTTCGTAGATCCGACTGGACCGCAGGCCGTTCATCTCTTTGACGGCAAGCACATCGGTGTTGTGGCGCTTGGCGATCTTCCACAGTGTGTCGCCGCGCGTCACCTGGTAGTGCGTCCGCTCGCCGGATTCGAGAATCTCGGATCCGTGCTGCCGGTACTGCGAGGGAAACAGCGCTACGTGGAAGTGCTGCGGGTGCCACTCGAGCATGGCGTCCAGGACACCGTTGACCTCCAGGGTCAAGAGCGTATCGGCCATCCAGCGACGACAGTTGCGATTCCAGCTGCGTCGCATATCGATCGCCATGCCTGCTTGGTGCACCGATTGCTTGGAGGCGTTCCTCGGTTGGCGGCTCTGTGGTCGGGTCAGACTGGTGACCACCAATTCCTCGCCGCAGGCTGCGTGGTACTTCTCCGCCAACAGCTCGACGAAACTCTTGATTTCTGGTCGGGTGAAAGGGAAGGAGACTTCCTTGAGAATGAAGTGCTCATTACCTTCCACCGAGGTCAGCTGGCCTCGTTCGACGGCCTCATAGACGTCTTCGGGCGTGCGGAAGAACTCGAAGCCATGCCTCTCGGCCTGCTTCTTCTGCAAGGCCATGGAACCTGTGGTGGCCTGCAGATTCTGAGCCCCAGTCGGGCTCGGAGTCGCCAGCAGGACCAGCAGACTCAGAGCGAGGGTCGAGGTTGCCGCCACCGAACGCCCGAGGCGATAGCGTTCGGTCGAGCCTTGCGCTGATCGTGTCATGGGTCGGTGGTGGTGTTGGCGGCTGAACCGAGTCGAGTTGAAGACATGGACTTGGGGGTGATGTCCGAAGACCTCCCCCCCGAGGCATCGATGGCTGACTATACAATAACCTTCGCGACCATCGTCAACCCCGAAATTCACACCCGTATGAGATTCATCCTCTCTCAAGTTCTCTGGTTGGTGCTGCTGGTCCTCCTGTTTCAGGTCTCTGGGCGGCTGGTCGAGTGGTTGGTTCTCCGCCGCCGAGAGGCAGCCTGGGCACCCTTCGTGGTTCGACAGGCTCTCGGCATGGGAGTCTGGATCGTCATCGCCTTCATACTCGCAGCTGCGGGTCTGCTAGCAACGGGAATCGTTTACGGTCTCGCCGGTTTCCTCGTGGTGACCTTGGCAGGGGCAGTCGTCTCTGGAGCTGTCGCTCCTGAGATGGCTGGCTGGAGGGATTTCAGATTCCCTCGCTGGGAGGTGGCAACCGCCGCGGCTGCCTTGGGCCTCTTGTTGTGGGCTCTTTTTCTGCAGACCATCTGGCCGGCAGTCGGCTGGGACGCCAACGTCTATCACCTCACGGTGCCGCGGCTGTGGGCGGAGAACGGCGGTTTCAGGCCCATACCCTTCAACGTCTACTCCAACTGGCCGCTGAACACGGAATTGCTCTTCCTCGTTGCAATCCTGGTGCGCGATTACGTGCTGGCGAAGCTGGTTCACTACTGGTTGGGTGTTCTGACCCTCATAGCGGTTTTCTGGATCGTGCGCCGCAGCGCCGGGCCTCTCTTCGGTTTGTTCGGCGCCGCCCTGGTGCTCTGCAATCAAGTGGTGCTGGCGGAGATCCGTATCGCCTACGTGGACCTGGCCTTTGCCTTCTTCTTCTTCGTGAGTTTTCTGTTGCTCCATGCGGTCCTGAGGCAAGAACGAATCGTGCCAGGGGACTTGACGGTCGTCGGGCTTCTTGCGGGCCTGCTGGCCGGGCTCAAGCTGACCGGTTTCGTCGCGGTGCTCTGTCTTGCATTCCTCCTGTTTCTGGAGTGGCGCAGGAGGAGACCGGCCCCAGGGGGCTTGCTCCAAGCGCTGACCGTCCTCGTTGCACCCTCCGTGGTGGTTCTCCTCGTGTGGTTCGTGAAGAGCTGGCTCTTCACCGGCAACCCCGTCTATCCGTTTCTTTACGAAGCGTTCGGCGGTCCGAGCTGGAGCCTGGAGCTGGGCGAGATGCTGCGCGAATGGCAACGGGGCATCGGCATGGGTCGGAGATTCATCGACTATCTGCTACTGCCGTTTCGCGTCATCCTGCTGGGCGGCCAAGGCTACGAGCGATTCGAAGGGCAGATTCATCCTCTCTGGCTGGTCTGGATCCCGCTCAGCCTATGGATGGCACGAGGGAGCGATCTGGTTCGTCGATGTCTCTGGATCTCGGGGCTCTATTTCGTCTCCTGGGGTCTGACCTCGCAGCAAATGCGATTCCTGATCCCCATTCTGCCGTTTTTGGCGACGGCAGCGGCTTGCTCGCTGGCCGAGCTCGTGTCTCGATCCAACTCCAGGGGTGGCCGACGCCTGGGTGAGCTGCTTGTGACCGTTCTGATCGTGGTGATCGTGGTGCAGTCGGGTGGCCGGTTCATGCTGGGCGGCTGGAAGCTGGCCGGCGAATATCTGAGCGAAGGTCGCGCAGTGAGTCAGGCAGTCGTCCACCCCGTCTACAGGTTCATCAACGAGAGCCTGCCTGTGGAGGCGCGCCTCCTGATGGTGAACACCAATCATGGGTTCTTCTGCCATCGCGAGTATCTCGCTGACAGCTTCTTCGAAGCCTCACAGACCAGGCAGCTCGTGATGAATTGTGAGACAAAGTCGGAAGTGGTGGAGTTGCTGCGAGACAACGGACTGACCCATATCTTGATTGACAGCCGCAATCGAGGGATCCCCTACCCCCGAACGTTCCTCGACTTCCTCGCACGGCCCGGTCGGCTGGCCGAGCAGATCTACCGCTCGCCAGATGGCCGATTCACCGTCTTGGAACTGCGGTAGGAGTCCGCAATGCCAATCCAAGGCGAGCGAGCCAGAGCCGCCCGAGCGTGGGGCGGCCTCGGTTGACAACCTTCAGAGGCTCCGAGATACTGGGCCATCATCGATTTCGAGCCCCGGCCATGTCGCCGAGCGTCGTGCGGCGAAGAGTTTTCGATCATCTCAAGCGAGTACTATGCGGGAAAGACAGGACGTCATCCTGGGTGGAGGCCTGGCCGGACTATCGGCGGCCTATCACCTGCAGCTGGCCGGTGAGCAACACTGGCAGATCTACGAGCGGGAAGCCCGAGTCGGTGGCCTGGCGCGGACCGTGGACGTAGGAGGGTACCGTTTCGACTACGGCCCTCACATCCTGTTCACGATCGACAAGGAAATGGAGGAGCTGATCCGCGATCTCCTGGGAGACAACTTCCATGCCCAGGAGAGGCGGGCCTACATCTACCACCGGGCTCACGATCTCTACACCCAGTTCCCGTTCCAGGCTCACCTCTTCGGGCTGCCCATTCCGATCGTCAGGGAGTGCCTCGTGGGCCTCACCCGCGCCGTGGAAGCCCAGGCCAGGGGCGATTTCAACCCTGGGAACTACGAGGAGTGGATGCGTGGTTTCTTCGGGGACGGCATCGCCGATCACCTGATGATTCCGTATGCCAAGAAGATCTGGACGGTGGAGCCTTCGACGATGGATTTCAGTTGGATCGGCCGTCGCGTCCCGACCCCAGACATCGAGAGGATCATCCACGGTGCACTGACGGGTGAGGTAGACCAGGTAGGTGCCACGGCGCTTTTCTGGTACACCAAGCAGGGCGGCATCGAGCCCCTGCCGAGAGCTCTGGGGAATAGGGTTTCCGGCCTCAATCTCGACCGCACGGCCGTTCGCATCGAGCTACCTACCAAGCAGGTCGTCTTCGAGGACGGTGAAGTCGTGCCCTTCGACCAACTGATCTATACGCTGCCGCTACCGTTCGTCCCACACCTCATTCCCGGTGTGCCGCCAGAGGTGAAGCGTGCCTGCGAAGGGTTGCGGTACCAGGGGATCTACTGCGTCAACCTGGGCATCGACCGCGAGGCCATCTCCGACAAGCACTGGATCTATTTCTACGAGGACGAGTTTCCCTTCCACCGCCTCTCGATACCTGCGAACTTCAGTCCTGACACGGTGCCGGCGGGCAAGAGTGCCATCTCCACCGAGGTGGCCTTCTCGGATGTGCGGCCCCTGGATCGGGACGCGGCGGTGGAGAAGACCGTCGAAGGCCTGCTTGCCGCCAGGCTGATTACCTCCGACGATACGATCTCGTTCGTGCATACGGAGGAGATTCTGCCTGCTTACGTAATCTATGACCTCGCCCATGCCGCCAACGTAGCGACCATCCGAGAGTGGCTCTTGCAGTACGGCATCCGCACGGCAGGTCGATTCGGCGAGTGGCAGTACTTCAACATGGACCACTCGATGCGGAGCGGTAAGCGAGCGGTCGATGAGATCGTCGCCGCGAGGCCCTGATCGATGCGTGACCCGTCGGCGTCGGTGGCCGTGGTTCTCGTCAACTGGAACGGCATCGACGACGCACTCGACGTCCTTGGCCAGCTCGACCAGATCGACGGGCCACCCCTGCAGAGACTGGTAGTGGACAACGGCTCCACCGACGACTCGGTCGCCAGATTGCGTCGGGAGCGACCGGACATCGAGGTCCTGGAGACCGGCGAGAACCTGGGCTTCGCGGCCGGCAACGTGGCGGGAATTCGGCACCTCCTGGAGCGGTACGACTGCAGTTGGGTCCTGCTGCTCAATACCGACGTGGAGGTCGACCAGGGATTCCTACCACCACTCATCGAAGCCTGCCTCGAAGACCAAGTCGGGGCTGCCGGACCGAAGATCTACTTCCACCAGCCACCAGATCTCATCTGGGCGGCCGGAGGACGATTGCGGCTGCGCGAGACGGTGACCCAGGAGCTCGGGATTCGGCAACCGGACGGGCCTGCATGGGACGAGCCCAAAGATGTCACCTACTTGACGACCTGCTGTCTACTGGTCCCTCGCGGTGTCCTGGAACAGGTCGGGCTATTCGACCCAATGTTCTTCATCGGGGTGGAAGATGCGGACTGGTGCCGCAGGGCCCTGGATGCGGGCTTCCGGCTGCGCTATGTTCCAGAGAGTCGCCTCTGGCACAAGGTGGCCACGTCTACCGGCGGCAGCTATACGCCTTTCAGGACCTTTCATACGGGTCGTAGCAACGCCCTCTACGCGAGGCGGCATTTTCGTCTTCCGGCGCTGACGCTCTTCGTGATTGCCAACATCGCGGCCCTGGGGGGTGCTCTTCTGAGGGAGTTGCCCAGGGGGAACGCGGAGGCTGTCGCGTCGAAAGCGAAGGGACTCTGGAGCGGCTTCAGGGACCCTCTACCGCCACCGCCCGGGTTGAAGTCCGATCCAGCCTAGCCGTTGGTGAGGGGACGACTTCGGGCTGGAGTGCCCACTGCCAGGCTGGCGGCAGGAACGTCCTCGAGGACGACGGCTCCCGCTCCCACGAAAGCGTCGTCGCCCACCGAGACGCCTCCCAGCACCACGGCATTCACGCCGATCGTCACCCGGTTGCCGATCCGGGGACAGGCGTCCTCGGAAAAGCGCGCTTCGCCGAGGGTCACTCCCTGGAGCAGGGTGCAGTCCTCACCGATTACCGTCGTGCCGCCGACAACCAGGCCGAGTCCGTGGGCGATATAGCAGCCGCCGCCGATCCGCGCCTGGGGCAGAATGTCGATGCCGCAGGAGCCGATCGCCCAGCGTCGAAAAACGGCGGGAAGGACCGGCCACCCCCACTTCCGAAAGCTCGAGCCCATCCGGTATGCCGCGAGGGCCTGAAACCCGGAGTCGAACAGCATGGCCTCCACGAAAGTACGGAAGGTCCCCTTCCCCTTGATCTCGCTGATGCGTCGCAGGTCGCGGCGGAAATTCGGCCAAATACTCATCGGTGAACCAAGTCTGCCATGAATCGAGACGAGTCCCTAGCCCGCACTGTTCATGGGCCCACGGCATCGCCTGGGAAGGCGCGATTCATCGAGGCCTGACCTGGCCCAGTCTCTCGTGCCAAGCTGAGATCCAGTAGTAGAAGCCGGACAGCTTGCGCGCGTACCGCTGTTCGGAATCCTCTGGGAAGACCATCATTCTGGGCAAGGCGAACAGATCGGTAGTTGGCGGCTCACCGGCGTAGGCCGCCCGGTAGCCTGCCTCGGAGACGGCCCGGCGAGCCGCCGCGTTGTGATGGGCAAACGGGTAGCAGAAGTCCAGGATCGGCTGGTCCAGAACCTCCTCCAGGCGCTGCTTCGATCGAGCAGCTTCCGCGCCGGCGGTCTCGAAGCTGCTGCCGGTCAGATCCTTGTGGGTCAACGAATGGGAGCCGACCTCCTGCCCACGATCGACCCATTTCCTCAGACCCCCTTCGTCCACGATCCGGCCTTCGGCAGCAGTTTCGTAGGAGCCTCCTTCGGAGCTCAGTGTGACTGTCTCCCCCAGGAGCCCGGCCGGCACGAAGACCGTGCTGCGCATGGCGTGCTTCTGGAGCAGAGGAGCTGCACGTTCCAGGGTCTCGGCGAAGGCGTCGTCGAAGGTGATCAGAACGGCCTTGCTCGAGAAACTGCCCGAGCGAAAGCTCTCGTAGGCTTCGTCGAGTGAAAGCGTTCGCAGACCACGATTCTGAATCCACATCAGATGGAGGGCGAAAGTCTCTTCCGTAACCCAGAGCTGCGGGTCACCACCCGGGCAAGACCCAAGGCGGTGGTACATGAGGACTGGCAGGGTCCGCCGTGGCAACCAACCCTTCATGGTCGCCTCCTGCCCAGCTCGCAGAGTAGATCTCCAAGCATCCTGGCGGAGTCATCCACCGAATGAGAGAGAGCCTGTTGCCGGGGTCGATCGCCCCACTGCACCCCGAGGGTGTTTTCAATGGCGTCGGAAAAGCTCTGGGGGTCGGCACTGCGCACCAGGATGCCGCCTTTCCCGGCCATCTCCTGACGGGCCGAATCGGCGGTGGCGACCACCGGCTTGTTGCAGGCCATCGCCTCCAATACTGCCAGAGGTCCGGCTTCACGGGGGGAGGGTGCCAACAGGAGGTCCGCTGCGGCATAAAGGCTGGGCATCTCTTCGCGTTGAAGGGCGAGGCGTCGGTAGCGATCAGGGCCGAGTCGCTCGTGGGCCAGAGCATCTATCGACGATGCCAAGGGTCCGTCACCTGCCAGAACCAGGGAGGCTCGGGTTCTGGCGACCGCCTCGATCGCGAGCCCAGGAGCCTTCTCCGGCGACAGGGCGCCTACCACGAGCACCACGGGAGGTTGTAACTCGATCGGGTAGCGTTCCACTCCCGGCCTGAAGAAGTCGCAGTCGACTCCCTGTCTCACGACCTCGACCCGAAGTCCGGGTACCTGGGCGCGGATCTGTTCGGCGAAGCTGTCGCTCTGGGCGACGAAGATATCGGGTCGCCGGCGGGCGAACGGCAACTCCCACCCCAGCTGATTGCTGTGCGCCACATCGAGCAGACGGACCCCTGTGAACCGGCGAAGCCAGGAAAGCAGATAGCCGCCCCACAGCCCCGTTTCGTGCCAGATGACATCGAAGCGACCCCGGATCAACGAAGGTAGCGAGGCCAGGAGGTGGCTCGTCCACTCGAGGTGGATCGGCTCCAGATAGAGCGTGTCCAACACCTTGCGTCCGGCGCGAGTCGCCAGGTACCAGGACTCGATCGAGGAGCGCGAAATGGCCGGCCTGGCAACTCCCCCCGGGCCTCTTCCCGACCGGGAGTAGACGTGGAGATCGAGGCGATTCTCGAGACGGGGAAGCCATTGAGACAGCAGGGCCTCGGCACCCCGCTGCACCTGGCCATAGCCGGAGAGGATGACGGCCACCTTGGGCCTCGAGGGATCGCTCGGCGAAGTCATGGCGAGGGGTCTGGGGTTTCCACGTCGGCCGGCTTGTCGAGGAAGAACGCCCGAAAGGGCGCGGCGAAGCGAAACAGCATCATGCCGCCGACGAGAGCCCCTCCCACGAGGGACGCCGCGAAGCGACCCCAACTGGCCGCCGGGAAGAAGTAGGCGATGGCGAGGAAGAACGGTAGCGGCAGGAGATACGTAATCAGGAGATCGCGCACCAGGCGCCAGAACTCGGGGCCACAGATCCGGTAAACCCGCCACGCCATGATCAGGTGACCGAGCATCAGGTAGTGTGCCCAGGCCATGCCTGCCGGGCCCATCCGCTGGGCGAGAAACCAGCCGAAGCCGACGAGAGACGCCAGATTCACCAGCACGATGAGCAACCAGACCCGATCCTCACGGTAGGCCTTCAGCATCTCCCCGCCGAGCCGATTGAACGGATCGACCAGAGGCAGGAAGCAGAGGATTCGCAGCAGGTGTACCGCCGGCTCCCAGTTGGGTCCCAGCAGAATCTTGAGCAGTACGATCTCGGCATTGAAGAACAGGAAGTAGGCCAACATCACCTCGATCGAGAGGATTGCCACGGTGCCGAGGCGAAAAGCGCCGACGAAGCGCGTCCGATCGGATCGATAGGCCACCAGAGCCGGATAGATCACCCTGCCGAGGGCCGGGATTAGCAGGATCTGAGCTCGAAAGGCCCACAGGAAGGCCTTCTCGAACTGTCCCACCATGGAAGTCGTGTCCACCATCTCTACGATGTAGCGCCCAACGAACGGCGTGGTGTTGGCTACCAGGGCAATGACGAAGAGAAGACTGCTCCTTCTCAACAGGCCGGGTATCAGCCCGGGGTGGGCCTTCAGGGAGAAAGCGCCTCGCGCCTTCGACCACAGAATGATCAGGAAGACGGTGGCGGCCAGAAGCTCACCGAGAACGAAGCTCCAGACGCCGAAGCCGACAGCGGCCAGCGAAATGGAGACAACGGCAAAGGTCAATCCCCGGAGGATCTCTGGCCCAACCAGCTTCGAGACCTGCAGCTGGCGCTCGAAGTAGACCCGGGGCACCACGGCTGCCGCTTCGATCAGCACCCAGAGCGCGAGGACACGAAGGACCTGGGGCAGGGCGGGGTCCAGTCGACCGAAGAGCGGTGCCGCAGCGATCAACAGGGCTGTAACGAAGGCGCCCGACACCAGCTCCCAGAGCATCACGGTGCCGTAGGGCTGTTTCGGGTCACGGACCAGCTCATAGGGCAGCCCGAGGTCGCGAACAAAGCCCGCAATGACTACCGTGGACCAGGCCAGGGCGAACAGGCCGTGGCTGTCTGGCAAGACCAGACGTGCCAAGGTCAGGTCGGCGATCAGGCGCAGGAGGGTGCGGGCGACCTGACTACCTCCGGCCGCGAGAATCGAGTCCAGGAAGCGCTTTTCGGTCGATTCCATGCTGCGTTACCGGTCCTGCCAATTCTCCAGGATCGACTTGTACCAGGCCGATTTGAAGGTCACGACACCGGGGAAGGCCCTCCATGCGGCCAAGAGTTCGGGGTGTCTGAGGAAGATCTGTGCCGCCGACACGAGGGCCTTGATTGGACGAGCCAGGGCTAGACGTCTGCGGCTGTGCCAGGTTGGACCGCTGTCGAAGACCCCGGGATGGAGCCGCCGGAAATCGTTGAAATGGCTGCCGTACCAGTCAGCGTGAGCCACGACATCCTGCCGGTCACGGCGAATCGCGGCGTGCTGCACGATGGCCCGAGGCTCGAATCGAAGGGCCAAGCCGGCGGCTCGGGCTCGCAGCACCCAGTCGAAGTCCTCGCTGGTCACGAGGCCCTCGTCGAATGGGCCAACCCTTTGCCAGGCCTCGGCGGTCACCGCCAGGTTCAAGCTGCCGAGGGGACCGTTGGTGTTGTCGGCCGCGGGCCGATCGGCGAGCAGCTCGTGGAAGGATGCGATGTTGTCGGCCACCGCCCAGAGGTTGCCGTTCAGATCGAACCGAACACTGCCTCCTGCCACCGGCGAGCGCCCCAACGACCGCAAGAGGAGGTTGGCCCAGTCGGGTGCGGGTCGACAGTCGGCGTCGGTAAAGAGAATCCGGTCGGTTGCGGCGGCCGCCACACCCAGATTGCGGGCGGCACCTGCCGAGATGGGCTCCGCGGTCTCGAGGAATCGGATCCGTTCCTGCCGTGGCACGAGGCCCGGCTCATCCCGGCCGACAACGAGGATCTCGAGAGCTCCCTCATCTAGCTTCTGCGAAGCTACCGCTTGTACGGTGTCCCCCACCAGGGGACAGTCGAGGTTGGGAATGATGACGGAGGCCCGAAGGTTCATGGACGGGTCGCTGCTTCGGTTCGACTCCTCGCCACTCCAAGGCTGGCTAGGGCCCAGGAACCCGAAAAGAGTGCGGCTGGAGTCAACGGGCGCATGATAGCAGTCAGCGCCGTCGAGACTCCCCTACGAGGTACAGCAGGGGTAGGTCGGGCCTCGCGGCAAGGGTCTCGGACAAAAAGAGGCTCTCGAGCTGTGGGTTGTCCTGGAAGCGCTCGACGATGACTGGGTCACCCTTACCTTCGCTAGCCGGCGACAGCGGGGTCCTCTTTCCATCCTGGATCACCCATTGCGCTACCCTCGCCAGGGGATGATCGTATTCGCCACTCAACGTCTCCAGAACGCGGTACTCGCAGACAGCTAGGGCCTCTCGATAGGGGGCGATCTCCTCGAGCGTTGGCACTGTGGAGCAAGCTGTTCTCTCGACCACCAATGTCCAGCTCGGCACCTCACTGCGGGCATCCAATCGGCGACGCTGCCAGGCGGCGTTCTCCCGAATCTCCTCCGCCGACAGGACGCGATTGTAGATCGCGATTCCTTCGAGCGTGCCGTGCCACGTAGACCGACCGTGCGCATCGCTGCCTATCGTCACCGGCAACGTCTGCCAGTGAAAGAAACCGCCCTGGATGTCGCCGGTCGAGATGGCCTCCTCGCCGTCCAGGTAGGCTACGAGCCGCCCAGCAGAATAGGTGACGGCGACATGGGACTTCTCGTTGGGGGGTAGCTCCATCATCTTCACTTCCGGAGCGGCTTCGGGTCCCCTGCTCTTCACCCTGAGTGCGATCAGCAGAGTGCTGCCCTGTTGGGAGAGAACGAAGTTCATGGCACCTTTGGCCATGCCGAGGACCACCCCCCGCCGTTGATCACTCGGCTGGGGCTCGATGACTGCCTCGACCGTGAGCTCGTTCGTGGCTTGGCAGGCCCATCGCAGGCGGTTTGCGAGCTCCTTCGAAACAGTGAACTGTCCACCGTTGGGAGTCAGGGCCCAGTCACGGTCGAGTCGGGCTCGGCCGTGGGCCTGCAGAATCACTGCTTCCTCCACGCCCTTGTCCCCATGGATCACGAGATTGGCCGAGTTGCCCGACTCCCACATCAAGATCAGACCGTCTCGATCGACTGGCCAGGACGCGGGGACCAGGTCGAGGGAAGTCGAGGGCATGAGATTGGGATTCGCTGCCCGGTCTCTAACGCCTTCGATCACCAGCTCGTCCATGTTCTGGAGGGGTCCGTCGAGGCGAAGCAGCAGCTCGCGGTCGTCGTCGAGTTGCTCGACAGACTGCACGGTGACTCCCGACTTCAAGACCCAGGTCGCTCCCTCCACATCGATCGGCTCGTCGAATCGGAGTGTCACTTCAGTCCCCGAGTGGTAAACCTGAGACTTTGTGACATGGGGTGCTCGCGGTTGCTCGACGATTGCCCGGCCGAGAAGCGCCGAATCGTCGGTCGTGGCGGTAATGACGAAGACTCCCGGCCGCTCGAAGGTATGTTCGGCGGACTCACCTTGTGACTCGTTACCGTCTCCCCAAGTCCAGTTGTAGGTTCGAGGCTCGCCTGGAGGAGCCAAATGCACCGTCAAGGGAGCTTCGCCTCTGTGGAGCCCGAGCCCCAGAGGCTCCAGGTAGACGTCGGGATACCGATCAGTGCCGGGATGAGTTGTGATTCGCAAAGGTGCTCCGAGGAGCCGCAACGTTGTCGGTTCCGTCGGCGCCACGAAAACCTCGTAGTCGGCCTTGAAATGGGGGTGCTCGTTCCGCGACGCCGCGAAAGCCAGGGCCCTGCCGTCGGCGGAGATCATCGGAAAGTACAGGTACCCGAAGTCCTTCGCGAGTCGCGGATCGCTCTTCTTCAAGAGCGCTTCCACAACACCGGTTGCCAGCTCGATCTTGTGAATCGGTCCTCCGGGTGCCGCGAGCCAGAAGCCCCACTTGCCGTCATGGGTGAAGTAGGGCTGGCAGCCGCCGATCGGTGATCGCTCGAGGACCTTGCGCTGCGCCTTGTCGAAGGGTGCGAATGAGACCCGGCCCGACGTTGCGAAGCGCAGCTGGCTGTTGATGAGCCACGGGTAGCGCTCGGATGGGGTGTTGGTGAGCAGGGTGACCGCACCGGAGTCCAGATTCAGCAACGCGGTCCGTTGATCGGAATCGATGAATATCAGCTCGTCCGTGGACCTCCAGACGACGGCCCTGTTCTCGTAGTAGTTGCGGGCGTCCGGAAGCAGCAGTTGATCCCCAGTGCCATCAGGCCGAATGCGGCGCAAGGCCCCGTGGGCGCCGCCCTGGGGGTAGCCTTGCTGGTCGGCCGCCAGGCTCAGGTAGGCAATCCAGCGTCCGTCAGGAGAGATGTGAGGGCAGCAGTGCAGCCGTGGCCCCTCGTCGGGGGTCAACTGTCGGGGAGGTGATTCATCGAGGTCGCGCGACCACAAGCGCCAGCTGCCGGATCGGTTCGACTCCCAGACCACGAAGCCGTCGCCGAGGCTGGATCTCGAGCTGTCAGTGCCCGTCTCCACGCCACCGACTGGATCCTCGACTGGGGGTTCGGGTCGCTCTGCCTGACAGGCAGAGGCCGCGAGAGCCACGGCCAGAAGGGCCACTAACGAGGTCGTCGACTTCATTCCCATGATCCTCAGTCTAGCCCAGTCACCCCTCCTCCCACCCTGAGGGTTGGGGCAGCCGGCTCGCCGCCGGCTGGCCTTTGAGGGCTTGGGGTTGAAGCGTCCGTCGCCAGCTCCGGCCGATCCTTGGGGTCCTGGGAGGCCTCGGCGGCTGACTATGATCTTGTGAGGTCAGCCCGGGGGCAGGATCCCAGGGGGCTATCCTCCCTTCCGCTGCCAGAACCCCCTGGGATCCTGCCCCCGGGCCGACCTCTGGGACGTGTCCGAAGAGCTCCCTCCCTTTTGCTGCAGCAACCCCCGACTAGTCCCCTTGTCCGATCCCGGGCTCAAAGACGGTCCAAGACCTCAGGTCCCCACTGCCCCAAGGACTGGCCGGAAGGAACGCCCGGCCACTTCAACCCCCAAGCCCTCAAGGATCGGCCGGAAGGAACGCCCGGTCGCCTCAACCCCCAGCACGGGTGGGTGGGCAGGCGGTGCTGTGTTATCGTCACGCCGTCTCGAGACGGCTGGTCCTGCGCTTCCGAAAAGCCGGGGGCTCGGCCGCGAACACTCGCCCCAAATCCATGTTTGGTTCCCGTCGCCTCCTGGCCCTCGTTTCCGGCTTGCTGATCCTGGCCACGGCCTGTAGTCGAGAAGAGCCACTGAAGGTTTCCCACGACCTGATCACGGAGTTCTCCTGGGCCATGCCTCGGGGCGAAACCCAGACGATCGACTTCGGCTCGGCCCGTGGTCGACGGCACCTGGTATCGGGTTGGTCCATCGACGAGTGGGATCGCCCGCGGAAGACGAACTTCGTCTGGGGAATAGGAACGGAGTCGGTACTCGAGGTCGATCTGCTGAGTCCTCGGGATCTGGTCTTGAAGGCGCGATGCCGGCCAGCCCCTCGGGTCGAGGACCAACGAGTGGATGTGATCCTCAATGGTCGCCATCTGGGTGGTTTCGGTCTGCGAAACCGATTGACTGTCTACCCAATCAGAATTGACGAGGATTGGCTACGCCACGGAGTGAACGAGTTGGAGTTTCGCTACTCCGATCACGAACCTGCAAGCCAAGAGCCAGGGGAGGATCCGAGACCCCTGGCGGTTGCCTGGTACGAGCTGCTTCTGGAAACCGAGGTCCCGGCGGATCCGGTGGAGCCCATGGTGCTGGAAGAAGACATGGCTCTGTCGATGCCGGTAGGCACCAGAGTCGATTACTTCCTGCGTTTGGCTCCCGACAGTGTTCTGGAGGTCCGGGGAGTCGAGGTTGTCGGCGCGAAGACCGGCCACGTCGAAGTCACCCTGCGAGAGGATGGCGAAGATTCGGCACAACTTGTCGGCACCCTGGAGAGAACGAGTCGGCCTCAACGGCTGGCCCTGGGAGGTGAGCGCTCGAAGGTGGTCCGCCTGACTCTCGAGGCGCCTTTATTAGGTGACGGTTCCAGCAACGGCTCATCGGTGGTGCTGAGGGCTCCGACCGTCAGATCGCCACAGAACGGTAGCGTTGGAGATCCGGTCGAACTGGTGGCGCCAGAGGCTGACGCAGACTTCCGACGCCCCAACATCTTGCTCTACGTGATCGACACTCTCCGGGCAGACCATCTCGGTATCTACGGGTACCCGAGACCGGTCTCGCCACAAATAGACGCCTTCGCGGCCGAGGCGACGGTTTTCGACGACGCCGTGGCGCAGTCATCCTGGACGCGAGCCTCGATGGCCTCTATCTTCACCAGCCTGTGGCCCTTGCAGCATGCCACCAACCGACGCGGAGATGTCTTGGCACCCGAGGCCGTGACCCTGGCGGAGCTCCTGAGAGAGGCCGGCTACGAGACGGTCGCCTTCGCCAAGAACCAGAATGTCTTTCCGACTTTCGGTTTCTCACAAGGTTTCGACAACTTCAACGCCATATGGGCGAAGGGCAAATCCCACAAGATCAATGAGAGAGTGGAGAAGTGGTTGAAGACCTACAACGGCGACCGCCCGTTCTTTCTCTATTTGCACGCAGTCGATCCGCACGTCCCGTATGGGCCTCCCGAAGAATTCAAATATCAGTTCGCCGACAAGGCCAATGACGACCTGACGTTGAGCCGGCCCCCGGGTCCCAAGATCTGGAAAGAGCTCGAAACGGTCCAGAGGGAGCGCATTTTGGATCATTTGCTGGATCTCTACGACGGCGAGATCGCCTACAACGATTCCACCTTCGGCAAGCTCCTCGAGATCTTGCGAGACGGCTCTGTCTACGACGAGACGCTGATCATCCTGTTGTCCGACCACGGCGAGGAGTTTCAGGATCACGGCAACTGGCAGCATGGGCGGAACCTCTTCGTCGAAAATCTCCATGTACCGTTGCTCATCCGATTTCCCGACAGGGGACAGGGTGTGCGGGTGAAGCAACGAGTCCAGCACATCGATCTTCTGCCCACGCTGCTCGACTATCTCGGTCTGGGGGTGCCGGAGTTTCTCGAAGGAAGCTCGTTTTTGAGCTGGGTGACGAATCCGCAAGCCCCGGTCGACGAGGTTGCCAGGCCGGCCTACTCATTCCTGCATTTGGATGGTCTGCCCAACGTCAGTGTCATCGAGGGTGAATGGAAGCTGGTGCAGAATATCTCGCAGGGCAAGATCGCCTGGACGAACCTCTTCGACCGGTCCGAGGATCCGGGTGAGACCCGGAATAGGGCGCTGGACAAACCGATTCTGGCTTCGTATCTGGCCACCTTGATTGCCAAGAGACGGAGTGAAGAGAGTCGACTCACCGCTTCCGAGGCGGTCTTGGACGAACGGATGGAAGAGGCCCTCAAGGCTCTCGGCTACGTCAATTGAGCTAGACTGCTCAACCTACGTGATGCGCAGCATGACGCGATTGGCATTGGCCTGCTTGGCGTTGTTCCTGGTGGTCTTCACCCTGGCCGTGGGGAAGCCGGGGTTGCCCATGACCTTCAAGGCCGATGAGCCCGCTTACTACTTGATGTCCCAGAGCCTGGCGCACGACCGGGATCTGCAATGCGATTCTGGAGATCTGGGACGGCTATTCGACGAGTACCCCTATCTGGCCACCTTCAATCTGATCTTGATGACCGACGATGGGTGGCAAACGACCTTCTTCGGTAAGCCCTACATCTACTCTCTGGTGGCCGCTCCCCTGGTCGGGGTCTTCGGCGCCAACGGCATGGTGGCGCTCAACATGCTCCTCCTGATGGCGATGATCTGGATGGGGTCGACCTACTTGAGCCGATTCAACTCGGCGCCCCTGGCAGCACTCTTCTCTGTCGGGTTCTTCCTGTTGAGCACCGCCTTCGCCTACGTATTCTGGTTGCATCCCGAGATCTTCAACATGGCCGGTGTCATGGGCTGTCTCTATTTCGCTCTGCATCCGGTGGATCCGCCCGAGTTCGTGAGTGGCCGCTGCCGTGCCCTGCGTCGATGGTTGGCGAGGCCCGGAGCTCGAGCCTCGTTGTCAGCCGCCCTGTTGGCACTGGCGGCATACAACAAGCCCATGCTGGCAGCGGTCGCCTTGGGGCCGTTGGTGTCCTGGGCTATCGGCCGCCAATGGCGCAACATCGTGATCTTTGCGGCCACTGGCCTGGTAATCGTCACGATGGTGGGCGGGCTCTCTGTCGCCCTGACCGGCCATCCGAGTGCGTACCTCGGCGTCGAGCGAATGGGGGTTCCCGTTTTCGATCCTTCGCAAATGCCGGTGCAGCCGGTCCGTCGCCCGCCAGCAGCAGAAGAGCAAACCACCAACTCCTGGTACTGGCTGTTGCGGGTACCGGACATCAATGCGTCGGAGCTGCGCCTCAATCTGGGCTATTTTCTATGGGGTCGTCACACCGGTTTGCTGCCCTATCTGCCGTTCGCCGCCCTCAGTCTGCTGCTGTTTCTGTTCCATCGAGGCAAAACCGCCGTGCGGTGGTCGATCCTGATCTCGCTGGTCGGGGTGGCTGCCTTCTTTCTCATCTGGATTCCGTTCAATTGGCATGGCGGCGGCGGCTTTGTGGGGAACCGGTACTTCGTCAACGTCTATCCGGCGTTTCTGTTTCTGGTGACCAGCATCAGTCCCACCTGGCTGATGGGCCTGACCTACGCTGTCGGCGGTCTCTTCCTCGGCCCCATACTCTTCACTCCGTTCGGCGCCCCGGTGCCGGAGCCAACCCTCCAGGCGCATGTCCGAAATCCCCCCTTTCGCCTGTTGCCGCTGGAGTTGACGTTTCGCCGAAAGCTGCCCGGCTATGACGGCACGGTCGTTTCGGGTCTCTGGATCCAGGGCCGCCGTGATGTCTTCAAGGCGAAGGACGACGGTCTCTGGATTCATGGCGCGACGCCTGTCGAGCTGTGGGTCTACAGCTCGGAGAAGCTCGACGGCGGCTTCACGCTGTGGGTGAAGAGCCTGGCTCCCGACAACGAAGTCAGGCTGAAGTTCGCCGGTACTACCCAGTCCGTAGTCTTCACCGCGGAACCTCCGACGGAGTCGACTCAGCGAGTCCGATTCGAGCCCCAGGGGCCAGACAAAGTCCTGCACGACCCGTTGGAAGGGACCATCTACGCTTACCGCCTCCTGGCCGAGACGCGAACCGGCTTCGTACCCAACGCCGCGCGAAACGCGGAGACGAAGTTTCCTGTCAACGACTTCTACCTCGGCGCGGAACTGCAGATCCTGGGTACGGATCAAAATCTGGCTCGAGATCTCTATCAGCTCCAGTGGGGTGAGTCACTCGTCCCGGACACAGCGGTCGCGGGTGAGGAGTTCGAGGTCTTGACCCGCCTGAAGAACTCCAGTGGACAACGCTGGCCATCATCGGGTCCGACCAGGGTCAATCTCTCCTACCACTGGCTGGGACCGGACGGCGAGACGGTTTTCTGGGAAGGACAAAGGACGCCGCTGGGCGCTGATCTGGAGAGCGGTGGCGAGCTGGAGCTCGTGCAGGCAGTTACCGCTCCGGAAGTTCCCGGACGCTACTACCTGCAGTTGGATCTGGTGCGAGAGCGGGTGGCTTGGTTTTCCGACAAGAACGACGGCAACACCCTGCAATTGTCGGTCGAGATCCTGCCGGCCCCTGCTACTGAAGATAGCCCAGAGCCTTGAGTTGGCGCCGGGTCTCGTCGTCCATTTCGCGCTCTTCTGACGTCACGCCTTCGTCGATCAACACGGAGAACGGTTCGGCGGACCAGATTTGATCCATTGAGCGGCGCAAGCGCTCTGCGGCTTCGGGGAACTGCGTCATGACATCGACGGTTTCGCCGGGGTCGTTCTCGAGGTCGTAGAGTGTCTGGAAGACCCCTGGGCCACCCACCCATCGCTGCTCGTCACCGGCGATGACGTTCATCAGCTTGAACCGACGGTCCTGCACGATCTGCTGCCATTTCCTCTCGGTGGCGTAGCCGGCCTGGGAAAACGCCGGTCGCGCACCCGCGGCAGCGGTGTTCTCGAGGCGTGGTACTAGAGACTGTCCCTGCATCCACCTGTCATCTTCCAGTTCGACTCCAGCGAACTCCAGAATGGACGGTGACAGGTGGATGAGCTCCGCCGGATCCGTGTCCACGTGCGGCTCGAGCACTCCCGGGTAGTGAAAGACGAGCGGTACGCGAAGACCGGGCTGGAATCCGAAGCGACCGTGGTCGAAATAATAGGAATGCTCACCCAGAGACTCACCGTGGTCGGACGTCAGGATCGTCAGGGTGTCTTCCAGCAGTCCCCGGTCGCCCATGAAGTCCAGCAACTTACCGATCTGGGCGTCGGCATAGGCGATCTCGGCGTCATAGCGGGCTGTATAGTAGGCGAGGTCGGTTCGTCCGTTCAGCACCTGGTCAGTGCCGATGCCGGCCATCTGGCGAATCGGAACATCCTTGACCTCGATCTGCTCCGTGGAGTCGAAGTAGGCGTCGCCTTCGAACCGATCCGTTACCGGTGCGGGCGCCTCATAGGGAAAATGGGGATCCAGATAGTGCACCCAGAGAAAGAACGGCTGATTCGGATCGTGGTCGCCGATCACTGCTTGCGCCAATTGGGTTACCGAACCGGCGGCAGTGGGGTCCTGACCTTCCTCGGGAGGTGAGAGCTTCCAGGTCTCGATGTAGGTGTCGAATCCCTGATCGAAATTGAACTCGCTAGCCACGGCACCGTTGGAGACCACCGCGTGGGTGGCGAAGCCCTGCTCCTCGAGCACTTCCGCTAGCATCCTGAACTCCTGGGGAAGCCGGACCCCGACTCGCCGCACGATGCCGTTGTCCTTCGGATAGGTGGCGGTGAAGATGGAAGCGAAGGAGGGCGCGGTCTTGGGCCACTGAACGATGGCGTTGTCGAAGCGCACACCCTCGGCGGCGAGACCGTCGATGATGGGAGAGGTAGCTCGCTCGTAGCCGTAGCTCGACAGGTGGTCGGCCCGCAACGTATCGATGGTGATCAGGAGGATGTTGCTTCGCGAGGGCGCCGTCGACTGCCCACAGCCGATTTGCAGCCAGCTGCCGGCCAGCAACAGTGCGGTGAGAGCGAAGTGCACTCGCCGGGGATGGTCTTTCGGGTTTCTCCAGGTCACAAGAGTCGGTTTCTGTTGGAGTTCAATGGTGTTGCTCGGTTCGGGGGTGCGGCGAAAGGCTCGGGCGCGTTGTACCCGAGCCGCTGCAAGTCCGGCCGCGAAGTATATCCAGTTTATCGAGTCCTGGCCGAGCTTGCTGACAGCGCTTTGCTAGAATCCCCGCGAGAATATCGGGAGACCGTTCGGTCCTGTTTCCTCTCCGTGCGTCCTGCCCAGAACGGCGCCATAGCAAGTGACTATCCCTATTCAAGGCAGTGAGGCGGCGGACCCCGTAGCCGTCAGACGGTACGATGTCTACCTGGCCCTACCCCTCATCATCCTGTCCGGGATGATCCTCCTCGGTGCCTTGACGTTCGACCGACGCGAGTGGCCTGCCTTCGTCGGTGATGAGGCCACCTACCTCATGGCCGGGGAGAGCCTGGCTTGGGATCTGGATCTGAGCTTCGAGAAGGAAGACTACGAGCGATTCATGGAGCATTGGGGCCGTCAACCCGAGGGCCTTATCCTGCTGAGTGGCGACGAAGGTCGGCACATCTCTTTTGGCAAGCCGTTCTTCTATCCCCTGGCCATCGCTCCCTTTCAGAGGCTGTCGCCCCTCAAGGGGCCTTTCGTGGCCAATGCCCTGCTTCTGGTTTTGGCCGGAGTCATGGCGGCTCGCAGTCTCAGGGCTCGCCTCGGCAGGGTGGCCTGGATCTGGGTGGCGGTATTCTTGTTCGCCTCGGTGTGCTTTGCCTACGTCTATTGGGCTCACGCCGACCTGTTTCTGATGGCACTGTCGGCGATAGCGCTCAGCCTGGCCTTCAATGCTCGGCAGAGCCCCGACGAAAAAGGGTCGGTGCTTCGCTGGGTGACGATCGGTCTGCTGATGGCGATCGTGATCTTCAGCCGTCCGCTCTACTTGCCGCTCCTGGTACCGACCGCGATGGCGGTGCCGCGGTTCGAGCGCCGCCGGGGGCTTACTGGACTGCTGCTGGGTGTTGTCGCGGTGCTGGCGCTGGCGTTCACCATTCACTGGATCAACGGACGTAGCTTGACGAGCTATGACGCCCAGCGTCGGGGCTTCTATTCGACAACTGGCTACCCGGGAATCGAATTCGCTCCCGAGGAGTGGGTTGAGAAGCTCGAAGACCTGGGCGACGCGAGATGGGTCGAGGGTCAGAGTCTCTCGCGTCTGCCGGCTACCGACGTCTCGCTCTGGACTTGGAACAGTCTCTACTTCCTTGTCGGCCGCCATGTCGGGGTCCTCCCGTACTTCTTGCCGCTACTGCTGGGAGTCCTGGGCCGCCCTCGAGGGCGGGCGCAATGGGCACTGCTGCCGGCGGTGTTGTTTTGCGTGGCAGGTTTCTTCCTCTATCGACCTTTCAACTTCTACGGTGGTGGTGGAGCGATTGCCAATCGCTATTTTCTGCCTTTGTACCCCGCCCTCTGGTTTGTGGGGACCCGCTTGGCGAAGCTGGGTCCTGCCCTGGTGGTAACGGCTCTGGCGTCGGCCTTCATGTGGCCCCTCTGGAGCCAGCCGAGAGCCTTCCCTTTGAGGCAAGACAGCACCTATCGCTATGTCTCGGCCGCGGCCAGCTGGGGACTGCCATTCGAGACGACGCAGAGTCACCTCAAACCGTCAGGGCGATCCGATGTGATCCATAACCAGTTGTGGGTGAAGTCGCTCTCTCCGACGCTGCGCCCGAGTCGAGATGGAAGGGTCCTGAAGCTCCGAGCCGACAGTCGCGGCCAGCTTCTGGTCGGCAGCTCGACCCCCCTGACCCGGCTGCAACTCGAAACATGGGGGCCAGGTGCGGAGGAGTTGGAGGTCACCCGTGGAGCGACTGTGGGCGGTGCAGAGTCTGCCGGCGAGGTTCGCATCCTGGACCTCGAGCTGGGCCGACGAAGGGCAAGGCACCCCATGTGGTGGACCTGGGATCCGTACTACCTGTACCAGCTGAATTTGCGGGCGGGAGAGATCGGCCAAGGCGCCGTGTCCTTCTCGCTCTTGCCGCGAGGAGTGGAGAATCCCGAGCAGGATGGCCTTTGAGTCTGCAGGCAGGTTGTGGCACCCAGTTGCCTGGTTGAGTCGCACTGCTGCGGCGGCAGGTCTCGCCGTCGTAGTTGCCTGGCTATGGGATGTGTCGGGAGGCAGTCCGCCGCTGTTGTTGACGCGTGCTGTGGTGGGAGTGGTCATGCTCCTGGCAGTGGCCTATCTGATCGCTCTGGCTGCGGCGCTCTGGCGGCGCGCCGAGGGCCAGCCGATCCTGACTGTAGGCCGTCTCCTTCTTCTCCTGGTACTGCTTTCCCTGGTGGTTCGCCTGATCGGGATCGACTTCGAGATCTCGGGTCGTTACTACCGGGACGAGGGGATCTACTACGAGGCGGCGCTTCGCATCAATGAAGGCAAGCTTCTGCCGGAGTCCTTCATCTACGGCCATCTGCCCTACTACCTGCAAGCCATCCTTCTGTGGATCCAGTCGCTCTTCCCGCAAGCCATCAGCCGCTTTCTACAGCTCTTCTATGAAGTCGGCAATGAGGTTGACGTCAGCTGGCTGCTGCTCAGAGGACTGAGTGCCGTATTCGGTGCCCTCACGACAATCCCGGTGTTCCTGGTGGCTCTGAGGATCGCGGGTCGGTTGGCAGCCAGTCTGGGAGCCCTGCTGATCATCTTCTCGCCGATCTACAACGAGATTACCCATCTCATCATCAGCGATGTGCCTTCGGCCTTCTTCGCGACTCTGACCGTGATGTTCGTGGCGCGTTTGCTGGACGGGGAGAATCTCCACGACTATCTGTGGGCTGGGGCTTGCGCCGGGCTGGCAGCGGCCAGCAAGTATCCAGCGGGAGTGGTGGCCGTCTCCATTGTGGCCATCTGGATCTATTGGCGCCTGAGGACTCGGCGGTTCTCCTGGTACCTGCTTTGGTCCGGGTTGGTCTCCGTGGCCGTGTTGTTGGCGGCCATGCCGGCTTTCTGGGCTCACGCAGGAGCGGCTTTCGCGGGGCAGGGCAAAGACCTGCTGTTCGGGGTCCGCCAGTACGCCAAGGGAGGTTGGATTGGTGTCAGGCCACAGAGCAATGCGCTCTGGTACGGCGCCAAGCTGGTGCAGAGCTTCGGCTGGCCGGCTTGTGTGTTGGGTTTGCTGGGGGTCTTCGGCCTGGCTCGAGATGATCGGCGACGCTGGCTCGTGATGGCCGCCTACCCGCTGGCCTTCCTGATCCTGATGAGCAGCATGAGCATGGTGGTGAAGCGGAATCTGCTACCGGCGATGCCAGCTATCGCCGCGCTTCTCGGCGCTGGCCTTGCCGGCTGGGCGCGGCGCCTGACGCTGGACCGAAGGGGGCTGGCGCGATGGTGGCCCGTGGGGGTGTTGAGCCTGGTCGGTCTTGCCGTGCCGGTCTATCGCACGATCGTCCAGGAGGTGAGCTTGGTCAGGCCGAGCACTCGGGAGCTCGCCGCCTGGTGGATCAACACCAATCTGCCACGTGGAGCCGGGATCATTCAGGAGTCCTACACACCCCATATCCACTACAAGCGTTTCCAGCGGGCCAACAGTCGATTCGCTGCCCGCTTCACCCTCGAGCAGATCAGGGAGCCTCAGTGGGACTTCGTGCTACTGGCCGACAGTGCCTACCGACGATTCCTAAAGCCTGAGAACTGGACCAAGCCCCACCATGAGGTCTATGCCGAAAGATATCGGGAGCTTCTGGAATTCGACCTGGTTCAAGAGTGGCTGCCCGCACCGACCCGCCTGGGTCCGAGGATCGGACTCTACGCCATCGATTCGGATCCGCAGGTATTTCTTTCGAAATATCGGTTCCTGCTGGGAGACGAGCCTTTTCGGTACCCACGGGACGACGCCTACTTGCTACTCAAGCAGTACTTCGACGCCGGGAGCTTTCAAATCTCCTTGGCCACCGAACCGTCGGCAGTCGGAGGGCGCGTGAGGGTTGTGACTCGTGATGGTCGAGTCGCGGGTGAGTTCGACATTCTCCGTGGGGTTGGAATCATGACCCTGCCCTGGCAAGCGAAGTACTTCTTGTATGTGTTCCTGCCTGAGGGAACTGAGATCTCGGCGGTCGAGGTAAATCCAGATAATGCTCGGGCCGAGCAGGCGCAAGACGAGACCGGCCTGGGTCGACAGTCGGACCCCTGAAACTACCTTGTCACTCGGGTGACACGACTTCGACTAGCCAGTTAACCGAGCTAGCGGGACTCTGGTCGGAGAACCACGCCACCTGCTCACGGACCAGATCGAGTGTCAGGGTGTAATTGCCGGGTGCCTCGGGGGCCAGCACCCGTTGAGCTACAGAGACGGACTCTCCTGGATCGACCTCGGAAGGAAGTGGGCTGCGTAAGCCGCCGCGAACTGTCGACTGGCCTGCGGAGTCCGTCCAATGGTAGCTCAGCTCGACGCGGGTCGCACCGCGGATTGTCCAGGTCTCCTGACTGGTGTTCTTCAACTCCGCGGCCACCTGGAACGGGGCTCCAGCCTTAACGCGCTCAACCTGTTCGACCCGAGTCCACTCTACATGGTAGAGATCGCGATCTCGTTCGGCGCTGGAGCCGAGGTAGAGAAGCGCAGCACCCAGATAGAAGTGCTCCTCGCCTTCACCTCGCCAGGTCGGCTTCTCACCGTTGGCCGAGGTGACTGTCAGGCGGTAGGTGAAGCTCTCGCGGGCTCCCTGTCTGCGAGTCTTCCAAGCCCTGTGGGGCGTCAGCCTGACATCTTGCCGGTCCGGGCCGTTCGTGCCGTCGAAGATTACCTGGCCACACTCGCCTTCCAGGCAGATCTCCACCGCGTTGCTCGGAGAACCGGAACGCACCAGGAAGACGGCGTCTGACAAAGGGCGGTCGGTGATCATCCAGGCTTCGACGACTTCTGCTCCATGAAACCAGAGCTCGTCACTGTGAGGTTGGAAGACGTCTGCACGCCCACGGAACCAGACCCCCGAGTGATAGTCACCCAGATAGCCTGGAATCCGACGCGCCAAGGTGAGCTCGAAGGGAAAGTGACGAAAAGGGGTATTGCGAACATGCGCCTGGAGAGTCGGGTTGTCGACCGGAGCACCGAATGGCGTCAGCACCACCGAACCGAGGAATATGCCTCCGAAGGCGAACCCCAGAGCCATCAACCAAGTCGGCCGGATCCGTGTTACCAGGAACAAGAAGGCGGGGTAGGCAATGACCAGATAGCGGTTGCCGACGAAGCCTCCTCCGCCATGCCATCGGTCAGGCAAGAGAAGAAAGAAGGCCAGCGAGGAGGCAGCCAGGGCCGCCAGAATCAACCAGCGCCCTTTCGAGCGCCAATCGTGCAAAAGAAACAACAGGAGACAGATTGCAGCGAACGGCATGTAGAGAAGCAGCCCGACATGTCGGCCCCACAAGAAGTAGCCCACGTTGTCGGCGAGGAGAGGGAGATCGACATTGCGAGGATCGAATTGGCTCAGGAAGTACCCGACTCTCTCGGAGGTCGGCTTCTGGTGAGACGCGGCGCGAGTCTGGATCGTCTCGGAGGCCTTCCTTTCCATGAAGGCAACCGGGCTGCTGACGTTGACGGGTCGGCGGGATCGGCTGAGATACGGCCATGGCGTGTCGGTCAGGGCAAGGGCGAGTCCTGCCAACAGCGCCAGGGTAAGGGCTGCGCTGAGACACCAGACCACCGCCGCCTTCCATCCGCGGCGGCGTATAGTGAAGTAGAGAATGGGCAGCGCCAATGCGGCCAGCATCGGCTTGGAGTAAACCGCCAGCGAGAGGACTGCCGCCGACCCGGCGATGGCGAGCAAGCTCAGCTGCTGCGTCGCCGAACGCTTCTTACCCATCACCAGTAGGAACGAGACCGTGACGCAGGTCATGTGAAAGATCTCGGCCTGCAGCCAGAAGATGTAGACGAAGCTGCAGCTCATAAGGAAGAAGCCGGTGGAGAAGAGAAAAGCCATCGATTCGCGGTTGAATCGCCGCAAGTAGCTCGTCCCGAGAGCGATCATGACCATCATCAGTGCCGCGTTGAGGGCTATCAGGCCGTTGGCGCCGAAGAGTCCGGCCGCCGGAGCGGCGAATAGCGGGTACACCAAGGGGGCGGAGAAGTGAACGGTTTGCCAGCCATCCTCGCTCATCAGAAACAGGTTGTCGGAGCGATGCGTGAACTCGTGAAAGAGCCTCTCGATGTCCGGCGATTCGCAGCGCAGGTCACCATCCCGCCAGAGACTGACGGCCATCAAGTAGTTCGCCGGCTCGTCGGCCTTGAGAAGCATCGGCAGGCCCGGCTTGGCGAGGGTCAATGGGAACAGGACGAAGAAGAGAGTGAGACAGACCCAGGCCAAGGTCAGAGGTTTGCGAAGGGCAGACAGCATGGACTGACTCCAGTTAGCTCCAAGGAGCATTCTATCCAGCGCTGCGGAAAAGAAACCGCCCGCGCAGCAGGGCGCGGGCGGCAGGATGCTCGTCCGCTCGAGCGGCTACCAGATCTCGGCTCTCTGGTCAGCCGGCAATGCCATCGGATCACCCTCCTTGCAGCCGAAGGCTGCGGCGAACTCCGGCATATTGGCTAGCGGACCATTGACCCGGAATTTTGCGGGCGAGTGCGGATCGGTGTTGACCTGCAGCTTGAGGGCCTCGGGTCGGTAGCTCTTGCGCCATCCTTGAGCCCAGCTCAAGAAGAAGCGCTGCTCCGGCGTGAATCCGTCGATCTCGCCAGGGTTGTTGCCTTCGAGCGCGGTCTGAAGCGCGTAGAAGGCCATGGTGAGGCCGGCCAGATCGCCGATGTTCTCACCCAGGGTGAGCTCGCCGTTGACGTGCAGGTCATCCACGGCCACGAAGCCACCGAACTGATCGACCAGGATCTTGGTGCGCTCGTCGAAATGCTGACGATCTTCGTCGGTCCACCAATTCTCCATGTTGCCCTGGGCATCGAACTGAGAGCCCTTGTCATCGAATCCATGCATGAACTCGTGGCCGATGACGCTGCCCATGCCTCCATAGTTGATGGCGTCGTCCGCCTCACCATCGAACATCGGCGGCTGCATGATGGCGGCCGGAAAGACGATCTCGTTCATCACCGGACTGTAGTAGGCATTGATGGTCTGCGGGGACATGCCCCACTCATTGCGATCGATGGGCTGACCGATCTTGTCGAGATTGCGGCGCATCTCGAAGGCGTCGGCGGCCCGCACGTTGGCGACGTAGCTCTGACGCTCGATGTCGAGCTTCGAGTAGTCGCGCCACTGATCGGGGTAACCGATCTTCGAGTTGAAGGCGGCGAGCTTGGCCAGCGCCTGAGCCTTGGTTTCGTCGGTCATCCAGTCGAGGTTCTGGATACGTGTTGCGACTGTCGACTGGAGGTCTTCGATCATCTTGTCGGCTCGCGCCTTGGTTTGCGGTGGGAAGGCCTGCTCGACATAGACCTGGCCCAGGGCTTCTCCCAGGCTGGAGCTGGTCCGGGCGACGACTCTCTTCCATCTGGGTTGCAGCTCCTCGGTTCCCCGTAGGGTCTTGCCGTAAAACTCGAAGTCCTGATCGACGAACGCCGCGGACAGATAAGGCGAGAAGTTGTTGATCAGATTCCATCGCAGGTAGGCCTTCCAGGTGTCGAGGTCCGCTGCGGCCAGGAGAGCGTTCATCTCCGCGAAGAAGTCTGGCTGGGCGTAGGAGAAGCTCTCCATCCCCTCCAGACCGAGACGCTCGAAGTAGCGGCTCCAGGAGAAGTTCGGGGTCGCCTCGTCAGCGGACTTCAGGGTCTCTATATGGTAGTAGTTGGCCGGATCGCGAAGCTCCACGTTGGTCAGCGACGCCTTGGCCAGGCGCGTTTCCAGCTCCAGGATGCTGGCCGCGGCCGAACTCGCCTGCTCTTCGGTGTGACCCATGAGCTGCAGCATGGTGGAAACATGGGCAACGTACTGCTCCCGCAACTTCGCCGACTCCTCGTCCTCCCGGGTGTAGTAGTCGCGGTCTGGCAGGCCCAGGCCACCCTGAACGGCATAGTAGAGGTACTGCTCACTGTTCTTCAGGTCCTGAAAAATGCCCTGATCGAAGAGTACCGACACACCTTCGGCGTGGAGATCGCGCACCATCGCCGCGACGTCTTCGACACCGGCGATGGCCTCGACCCGCTCGAGGTCCGCCTTCAAGGGCGCCAGACCCTGCGATTCGATCTTCTCGGTGTCCATGCCGGTGTACCAGAAGTCGCCGACTTTCTGCTGATTGGTGCCTTTCGAGGCGTTGGCGTCGGCGGCCTCCTCCATGATCTGCCTCAGCAGGGCGAGATTTCGCTCATACATCTCGTGCGAAATCCCCCAGGAGCTGTACTCGTCGGGAATCGGATTGAGCGCCAGCCAGTTGCCGTTGGCATACTGATAGAAGTCGACGCAGGCGTCGGTCGCCGTGTCCAAGTTTCGGCGGTCCAGACCTCGTTCGTTGGTCCTGTAGTCACCGGCCGTTGCGACGCCGGCCGCGACCACTGCGAGGCTCGCAAAGCAGAGTAGTAGCTTCGTGAATTTCATGATTGGAGCTCCTGAAAACGGTTGAACTCGGCTACCCCAGTACTCTTCTTGGAAGGTTCTCCGTCTGAAAGTCCTTCCCTCGTCGAGGGACGGCTTGGCCTGCCTCGACTCCGCGTCGATGATACACACCTCTCCCGTCTTGCATCTACTACGGTCCGGACGTGACGAGGTTGCACTCGTGCTGGCCTGGTCATTGGCTTGCCGACCTACTTCGCCATGTAGTTGCGATAGATGGCAATCAGGTCCAGCGGCGCGCGCAGAAAATCCTGCGGACGCACCTTGCTTCCCGAGACATCCTGCCAGGTTTCCAGGGGGCACTCGTAGACCAGATCCCCCGGTTGACTCCATGCCGCCGGTCCGATGGCCTGTCTGAGTCGGGCCAGGATCTCGACATCGAAGATCCACTTGGTGATGAACTCCTCGTGAAACAAACTCTCGACGGCCGAGCAGGAGCGGAAGAGCTTGGCGCCGCACTGAGTGTCGTAGACCGGCGCATCGAGCATCAACGACACCACCGTAGCGAAGAGACGACCGGCGTAATGTCGAAAGGGGTCCCTGTCGACGTGGCGTCCGAGCAACCTGACTCGGGACCCGGAGACCATGAGGACCTTTTGACGCTCTTCAAAGACCTCAGCCAGAACAGGAATCGCCTCCAGCGGGGTCGCTAGGTCGGCGTCCCAGAAACCGACCAGGGAGCTGTCGGAGTCGAGTGCACTCAGGATTCCTCGTCGAACCGCCTCCGCCTTGCCCCGATTCTCGGGCAGCTGCAGAAAGTCACATCTGCCCGAAGAGCTTTCACAGAGCTGCTGCAGCACGTCTTGGGTGCCGTCGATACTGCCGTCATCGATGAACAGAAACCGGAGCTCGAGTCGACCGTCGAGAAACTCCAGATAGGTCTCTGTGGGTAGGCGAGTGGCCTCGTTGTAGCAAGGGACCACGATCGTCGTCGACATCATTCCGTGGCCACTCCCTTCGGGGCGTGATCGAAGTCCACATGACTCGGACGATGACGTGGAACGATTCCTGGACCATCGACGCGCAGGATAGCGATCAGGCTGGCGCCGTATCGATAGCCCTCGGGCCTGCGACCCTCCAGATAGTCGTTTAGACCCCGCGCTTCGCCACCGAAGAACGAGGCGAGAATCCGATTCGCCGGTTCAGGGGGCAGTCGGAGGTCGGTGCCGCGTTGGCCGAACGACTTTCCACCGAGTCGGTTCAAGGCACGAACCAGCCGAATCACCGGGTAGAGCCGGGTGTTGTAGTAGGAGACCAGAAGGGGGGTGACCGGCAGCCCCTGCCATAGAGACTCCAGTTGACTGCGGTTGTAGCGACGGTAGTGGGCCAGGACCTCGTCGTGACTGGACCACAGGGCGTCGTTGGCGGGTACCGTCAAGAGAACGTGAGCCCCTTTCTGGCACCGCGACAGGAGGGTCGACAGCAACAGGAAGTCATCGGGCACGTGCTCCAGAACATCCGTCAGCAGGTACACACTTGCCCCTCGGTCGAATTCGGGTGGAGCTTCACCCAGCTCGCCTTGCCAGAATCGAAGTCCAGGAAAGCGCTGGCGGGCCAGAGCGATAGCGTCGGCTGAGGTGTCGATACCGGCAGCGTCATAGGTGTCGGCAAGGGCTGCGACGTTGCCACCTGGGCCACAGCCCACATCAACAATCAGGCTCTGCCCATCTGGGGGCAACAGGGAGTGCAGGAGAGTCCTAACGATCTGACGCTTGCCCAGGAACCACCAGTGCTGCTCCTCCATTCTGGAGTGAAGCTCCTGTTGTCGGGCATCCATTTCGAGATCCGGGTGGTGCGGCAGCTGTCCTTAGCGGTTCCTGGATCAGCATTCAGCCGGTAGCTGGGCCGCTGCAGCGTGCGGACATTCTAGCGCGGGTCGAGTGCAGCTCCGTGTGAAGGAGCGAACCTATCGCGCCCCACTCCAAAGAAGAAACCACCTGGCAGGTGTTCTCGAAATGAGAGGTCTGCCAGGTGGCTTTTACTCTTCTATAGTCCGGAGCTCTGGTTCATTCGGCCTTTGGATGGCACCCGTCGCACTTCGTGGGCGCGGCCTCCACGCCAGACTCCTTGTGACAGGTGACGCACGCGATGTGGTAGGGGTTCTTCGACAGGCTCATCTGTGCACAATCCGGCGTCTCGGCGGCCTCGGGGTCCTTATGGCAGGAGGCGCAGGCCTCGACTTCCATGTCCGAGTCTGCGGTGAGGCCCTCGCTCGTGTGGTGGCAGGTGGTGCACTCGGTGAGCTCGAGATGTGCTGCGTGCGGGAAATTGACGGCCGATTTCTTGGCCATGCATTGGTCGATGACAACGTCTTCCGGAGCCTCTTTGGCAGTGGCGGCGAGAGTCGGCATGGCGAAGACCAGAGCGGCGATCACGATGCCTGTCACTACGAGTGATTTGCGCATGAGCATTCCCTCCTGAGGGGTTCGGTTCGTCTCTCCGGGGGCTGTGGTGCGCGGTGGCCGCCCCCGCCAATACATTCCTGAGTAACTCTACACCAAATCGGTGACCGAGAGTCTGATCGGCTTCGTCGAGGTGCTGAAGCAGCCGACTTTCTCGGATCACGAACCTGCAGCCAACGGCCCGTAGCTCTCGGCGGAGACCAGCCGCCCTGGCATGTCGGCCAGGACATAGCCCATCACCGACAGCATGGCTACCGCACGCCTGAAGTTCTGTGGGTCGATCTTGTCCAGCGTATCGGCCTCGGTGTGATGCCAGTCGAAGTAATGCTCGTCGACTGTCTTCAGACCCAGGCCGGGGACTCCGCTCTCGACCAGCGGTCCGATGTCAGCACCTCCGCCACCCCGGAATATCTGCCCGGCCTCGATGCCAAGGAGCAGATGGCCGATGGCCTGTAGTTGAGCCAGGGCGGATTCGTAGATCGGGTCTCCGGAGTCGGACTCGACGCCGGTCAGGCCGAAGCCGAATCCCAGGGGGCGCTCGGCACCGCCGTCCATCTCGATGGCCGCAACGTGTCTTTCAATCTCATCACCGACCCAATCCCGGTAGGCCTTGGCACCGGCGAGGCCGTTCTCCTCGTTGGTCCAGAGGACCAATCTCAGGGTGCGTCGGGGCTGTAGGCCCAGGCTCTGGATGATCCTCAAGGCCTGCCAGGCGGCGATGCAACCGGCGCCATCGTCGTGGGCTCCCTGTCCCACGTCCCAGGAATCGAAGTGCCCCCCCATGACAACCACTTCTTCAGGGTACTGGCTGCCACGAATCTCCGCGATGACGTTGGCGGATGTTGCATCGGGCAGGGTCGTGGCTGCCATGTGGAGCTCGAGCCTCAGCTCGTGCCCCATGTCTACGAGCCGTTGCATCCACTCAGCGTCCTCGACGGTGATGGCTGCCGCCGGAATCCGGGGTGCATCGTCCGAGTAGCGAAGGGCTCCCGTATGGGGTGAGGCGATACTGCGACCAGTGGCCGAACGAACCAAGACAGCGACTGCGCCCAGGGCAGCGGCCCTCGAGGCTCCGTCGCCACGGTAGCGAACCGTCTTGCCATACCCCTCCCAGGGTACGGCGTAGACGACGATCTTGCCCTCGACGGCCTCGCGACCCAGGGCTTCGAGCTCATCGAAGCCGCTCACCACGACGGCAGGCGCTTCGATTCCCTCGATTGGGGTCCCGATGCTTCTGCCCAGACCGAGAATCGCCAACTCGCGCCCAATCGGTGCCAGGACACGAGCGCTCTCCTCGCCGCGGACCCAATGCGTCACCTCGACCGGCTGACTCGAGACGTTGTCGAAGCCCTCGTCTTTCAGGGTCTCCGTGGCCCACTCGATGGCCTGCTCGAGCTGCTCCGAGCCCGACAGCCGAGCCCCGACCACGGTCGTCAGGTAGGTCAGCTTCTCCCAACCTTCCTCGTCCGTCAGGGCGGCCCCGATGATGCGGCCGGCTTCGTCACGATAGGTCGAGGTGAGATCTTCGTCGCCAAGAGCTGGCCGAACTGCGAAGAACAGGAGCAGGAGAAGTAGTGAGAAGAGTGTGTGGCGCACGGTCGAATCTCCTGGCGCGGGAGTGGAAGGTGCTGCGCTGCGTCGAGGTAGCGAATCCTACAGCAAACACCTGAATGCGGTCTTGATCTGACTGACCCTTTCGCGGGCGTCGGTGCCAACGAAGAAGACCTGGTGGCCAAAGCGAGTGAACGCCGTGCGGTTGTCGGCGAAGCGACACCGCCGCTCAGAGAGTCGAGCAAATCAGATCGGACCAGGGTCCCCGATGACCCTCGAAAATCGGCCTCGCTGCCGAGAGACGACTGGGCGGGAGTCTGGCTCCATAGCGGAGCATTCCGCTGCCATTCAGGCAGGTTACTGCTACCGTGAGTGAAGGAGCTGAACCTGCGCATTTGTCGCCGGAAAGCTGTCGGTCAACGGCGAGAGATTCGCGCTGGAGGAAGACGCATGAGAACGTCACTCAAGATCACTACTTGCGGGCTCTTTGTGGCATCTTTGGTTGGTGCCCAGGTCTGGATCGAGAACGGCGATGCACCCAGTTTTCCCGATGGTGAAGCCCAGAGAACCTTCACTCCCTGGATTCTCGAGGAGATCGTAGGGAGTCTCGACCAGGCTGTCGATGACAGACGGGACGCCTACTGCATCCGGATCGTCGAGCCCGCTGCCTTCGTGGCGACGACACAAACGATAACTCTCGATACGCGGCTCTTTCTCTTCTCTCCTGATGGCGCGCCGCTCCTCGCCAACGACGAGGCTTCAGACAGCGAGCCTGGTCCCTCTAATCTGAGATCGACTGCCACCGACGGCTCCGGCTTCACATTGGACACACCCGGAGAGTACGTACTCGTGGTGACAGGCCAGCCCGACGAGCCGCGGGACAAGACGGATCTCGCACTCTTTGGAATCTCCGGCGATCCGTTCGCCATCCTCGCAGCAAACCCCCTCGCTGGATCCTTCATGGAATGGGTCCCGGTGGGTCCTGGCGACCAGTCGGATTCCTACACAGTGATCCTGGAAGGGGTGGAGCCGTGCGGTGTCGTCGACATGGTCATTTCGACCGTCGAGCGCAATCGGGTCTGCCGCTCGGATGGAGCGGGTGGCTTTTCGGGCTGCAGCGACGTGAGTGAAGACGAGGGGTTCAGCTACAAGGCTGCGCTGGGAGATCTCGATGGAGACGGATCCCTGGACGCGGTCTTCGCGATGAACCTTTCCGAACCGAATCGTGTCTGTATGGGAAATGGGGCGGGCGGTTTCGTCGGCTGTAGCGAAGTGAGCTCTGACGCTTTCGACAGCACGGGCGTAGCCTTGGGTGATGTTGATGAGGACGGACACCTGGACGCGGTCTTCGCCAACGAGGGCGACCCGAGCAGGGTCTGCCTCGGAGACGGCTCGGGCGGATTCGTCAGCTGTGCGACTGTCAGCAACTCGACAGGCCTCGCCAACGCCGTGGCCCTGGGTGATCTGGATGGTGACGGTTATCAGGATGCGGTTCTGGCGAACTCGAACGCACCGAATCAGGCCTGCCTGGGTGACGGCGCCGGCGGCTTCAGCGATTGCGTGGATATTGGCGCTGATACCTATGACACCTTCCGTCTGGCTCTGGGACAGATCGACGGCGACGGGCTGCTCGATGCGATCTTCGCCAACACGGACGGGGCCGATCGCGTCTGTCTTGGAGATGGCTCAGGTGGGTTTTCTGGCTGTGGGGATGTCGGTGTTGGCACCACTCCCAGCTACGGCATAGCTCTGGGCGATGTCGACGGTGATCGTGACCAGGATGCCGTGTTCGCGGTTGTCGGGAGTGCCAACAGGGTCTGTCTGGGTGACGGCTCGGGAGGCTTCTCCTGCGCAGCCATCGGCGCCGATACCGAATCGGCCTTCGACGTGGCTCTTGGCCACGTGGATCAGGATGGCCATCTCGATGCGCTGTTCGGCAGGACCCACGGACCCGAGAGGTTCTGTCTCGGCGACGGCACCGGAGCCTTTTCCTGCGCCGACGTGAGCGCCGATTCCATGTTGGCTGCCGGGGTCACGGCTGGAACGCTGGATCTCCGTCTGGGGAAGATCTTCTACGATTCCTTCGAGACCGGTGACACGAGCGCCTGGTCGCGAGTCAGACAGTGAAGGCTAGGCTTGCCGACCTGACGGCTTGCGGGCCCTCATGGCAACGTAGTACCCGGTCAAGTAGCGGGTCGGAAGCGACTCCAAGCACTCGAACGCCAGATAGGTTCTGAGCAGGAGACCTCTGAGGCGATCTCCTCCCCATCGCCGGGTCAGGGAGTCGAGCCAGATGGCTGGAGCCCGAGGTGCGTGGGCGATCGCGGATTCGGCGGTGACCTCGAGTCCCAGCTCCTCGAGCTGTCTCTGGGCCTCGCCACGGCTCCAGGTCATGCCCACGAAGTAGGGGAGCAGCCCGACGCGGTTCAGCAAGCGATAAGGCAGGTGATTGCGGAGCCAGATGATGGGATTCTGGGGATTGTCGAGGGTCAACACCAGGATTCCTCCCGGCGCCAGGCCCGCGCTCACTTCGGCGAGACCCGAGGCAAGCTCCTCTTCGGTCTCGAAGTGATCGAGTGACGAGCCCGAAAGGATCGAGCTGAGAGCACCCGACCTGATCGGGCTCTGTCGTAGATCACCCACCAGAAGGCGGTAGTCGTTCGAGTCCTCGAGATTGTTCTTCGCTCTTGCGACCACGGAAATCGAGCCATCCATTCCCAGGCTGCCTGCGGGAAACTCCGCCATCGGGTGCTGGAGGCAGATGGCTTCCTCGAAGAGGTCGGTCTTGAGACGCCGGCCCGGTGGTGCAGTCTCGAACCACCGTCTCGTCAGCCGGCAGTAGACCTCTTTCATGTAGCCCCGCCAGGCGACCAGCGTTGGCGAGCCCTGGAAGTCCTCGACAACCTGATCCCAGTTTTCGGTAGCCATGGAGAGGGAAGGAGTCTATCTTCCAGAGTCAACTAGGCTCGCTGGCCGACACGCCGAAGGGGAATCGCAACAATGGGACTGGATTCAGGCCCGGCAACTTGAGAATGGGTGCGGCGCGAAATTGGGCGCCCAGCCGTCTGCGAGCGGCCACGGAAGGAGCATTGTCTCTGTCCACGAGGTTGCAGCAGAACTCGAAGCCAGCTTGCTGAAGCTCGGTATACATAGCTTCGGTCAGGCACTGGAAGATCTTCTGGCCCCTGAATTCCGGGTGAACGAAGCTGTTGTAGGTATAGCCGCCCTCGGGTGGCAGCGCCTGGATTCTCCAGCTCAACAGGTAGATGTCATCCGTATTGAGCCAGGAATAGCCCGCAAGGTCCTGGCCGACCATGGCAAGGAGGCATCGGCTCTGCTGAGCGGCGGCGATTCGGCAGGACTCCGCCTGGGGTGGGTCGAGCTTGGATGCCACCAACTCGAGCTCTCGAGCAGTCGCCCTTCGAATCTCCAGGTCAGGAGGCGGCTCCACATGCTGCACGGGTTCGACTAGTGAGCGTTCTCCGTAGAGCATGTTGTAGAAGCGAAGTCCAAACCGGCCGGCCGTTCGGCTGGTTACCCGAACCCACAGCGGTCTGCGGTCACGAGTGGTTGCCGTCATTCAGCGTTCCAGCCCCAGCAGGCTTCGGGTTTCGTCCGGCGTGGAGATTTCCCGTCCGAGCTCGTCAGCCAAGTCGACGATGCGCTGCACCTGCATGCGATTGCTGGCCAGCTTCGTTCGCTTCTCATCGAAGTAGATGTTGTCTTCGAGCCCTACGCGCACATGGCCCCCGCGCGCTACCGCCCAGCGGTGAACCTGCAGTTGGCAGTCGCCGATGCCGGCCAGCGCCCAGACAGCACCCTCGGGCAGGGTCCCCAGCATGAGGTCGAGAGTCGGTTCGTCGGCCTGGGCGGTCGCGATGTTGCCGAGAAGCAGGTTGAAGTAGCCTGGCGATTGGAGGAAGCCCTTCTTCATGAGGTACTTGCCGTAGTTGATCATCCCGGCTTCGAACACCTCCAGCTCGGGACGGATTCCACGCTCCAACATCCGCTGAGCAAGAGCCTGAATGACCTCGGGCGAGTTGACGCTCGCGGTGCGAGCGAAGTTCATCGAGCCGAGAGTGAGACTCGCCATGTCCGGCTTGGTCTCGCCGCTGAGATCGAGCACCGACGCCCGATCCTCGAGTCGTGGATGGGTCCGGCCGCTCGTCGTCACACACAGGATCAGGTCCTGCCTCTCGTCACGGATTCCACGGATGATCTCTGAGAAGATCTCGGGGTCCGGCGTCGGCATTCCCTGGTCGTCTCGGGCGTGGATGTGCACGATGCTCACTCCGAGCTCGGCGCAGCCGAGCACGTCGTCGACGATCTCAGCGACCGAGATCGGTACCAGCGAGGTCATCGCCTTCGTCGGTACCATGCCGGTTGGTGTGAAATTGATGATCAGCTTCTTCATGGTCCGCTGTCTTTGTGCCCTGAAAACTCTAGCACCCCGCCGGAATCTCGACCTCGAGGGGCTGCGACGAAGAGGCGGTGCCTCGAGAACTGGTAGGGGTTTTGGCTGCGAGCCTGGGTTCGTGGTCCCCTGAGACTGCAATCCCCGTAAACACAACTCGACCCCAGACAGCAGATTGGTAGTTCTGCCACCCGGGGTCGGAAAAACGGTGAGCTAGTGTTGTCGAGCGTCACATGCGGTGACGATCGACAAGGGATTGACTACTTGACCTTGGTCTTGAGTCGGGTCGGTGCAGTCTCTGGTCTGGCTAGCCAGAAGGCTGCGCAGGTCCCGGTCATCTGAATCGAATCCCAGCTGTCGTTCAGCCTGCCGAACGCGGTGTAGCGATTGAAGGACACCATGCCGCAGGAGGCGTTGCCAAAGGGCTCTCCGACAAAGGTCCAAGAGGCAGTTCCCTGTGTCTCGCAGGTGCCGTGGAAATCAGTTCTCGTGACCGTAAAGCCGCCGGGGAACCAGTTTCGAATGTCGCCTGCGTAGATGCTGTCTCCAACGAAATCTGCGAAGCCAGCGGGAGGATCGGGGATCAGGGCGTCCACGGGAGCCCCGAACCACTTGCCGCTCCTGCCGCTGACGAGGGCATTCGCCTTGCCATTGTTCACGAAGTCGATGCAATCGATCAGTCTGCCGCCGATGTCGTAGAACGTGTAGGACCGGGGTCCTGGCTGGACCGCCTTGGCTGGTGTCGCGGCCACGACGCAGGCCAGGACGATCAACAGGGAAACGACCACACTCGCTCTCATTCTCATAAGCGTCTCCTTTCTAGGGGTTGCTGTAATGCTTCAACCCAAAAAATACTGCTTCACCCGCTTCCCTGTCAAGGGAATCGGCAGGGATTTCCTGGTGGGTGGCTATAGGATTGGCCGGATTGCATGGAAGAATCGCCCTGAAGTGCATCTTCCAGCCGTCTTGGTGGTTCGATGAATTCCGGCGCGCTGTGTCGGAGTTGCCAAAGAGCAACTGTCCGGCTAACCTAAGCGATCGGCAGATCGTCACTGGAATCTGCTCCGAGGATACGAGGACTCGTTGGCATGCTGAGATTCAGAGCTTTGGGACTGCTGCTGAGCGGCGTCCTGTTGGCGATTTCACCAGTCCCGGGATCTGCCCAGACGCGTGGCCTGGAAAGCGATGCGAAAGCACTTCGCATTCGGCAGGAGATCACCGACTCGAGATTCTCACCACCGGCCAAAGAGGTGATGATCACGACTCTGGGGAGAGGTGCTTTTCGACTCGATACAGAGCTCGACGCCGAGGGTGCGCCTGGGGTCAGCTCCATCTTCCGGGTGGATAAAGATAGCTTTCTCATTCTCTTCCACGACACCCAACAGGCCGCGATTCAGGACAGGGAGCAGCTCAGGGTCGTTGCCGAGCGGCGAAAGGCTCTCGAGAAGCGACTCGAGGAGCGTTTGGCCGAGAATCCCACCAGCGAGGATGCCGCGCACGCCAGGATGCTCGAACTGCGGAAGAAAACGGCGCGGCTCGAAGCCGAGCAGCACCAAGAGGGCAAACAAGTCGGCAGGCGATTCGAGAAGACCTCGGAAAGCGGTGAGCTCCTGGGATATCCGTGGAACAAATATCGACAAGTCCGGGACGGTTTGCTGGTGCAGGAGCTCCTGGTCACGCCGTGGGCCGATCTCGGCATCGGAGATGAAGCAGCGCTGGTTTTCGAGAGGTTGTCCCGTTTCGCCGAAGATTCCTTGGAGATCGCCGGCGGAGTCAGTCGAATGGAGAATCCCTACGAGCCGTACTTGGAGATCGGAGGTTTTCCGCTTGTCATTCGCTATTTCGACCCTCAAGGCGAGCCGATTATGGAGACTCGGGTGGTCTCTATCGAAACCGTTGTGGGGAATGGCGTCTTCGACAACCCCGGATATCCTGAGGAGGGGATAGCCGAAGATCTGCCCGAGCTCGAGTGAAGTCGGCCGCCGGCAATCGTCTTTTGAAGTCCAACCCTGTCGGATGCGTGTGGAGTCTTAACAGTCAGGAGTGTCGTCACCATGAAGCGTAAGAGTCTTATTGCCTGCGCCCTGGCGATTGGGATTCCCCTGTACGGAACGTCAGAGGCCCAAGTAGCAGTGTGTGATCGCTTCTGGTGTAGTGCAGTGGAATATGCAGTAGGCAGCAATCCCTCCGGTGTCGTCGCCGCGGACTTCGGTGGCGACCGTCGCGTCGATCTCGCTGTCACCAGCGAGTCGCCCGACAAGGTCGGTGTGCTTCGCAATGTCGGCAACGGCACATTCGCCGCCCCCGTCAACGTTGCACTGGCCGGTGGCAGCGGTCCGCACTCCCTGGCGGCAGCCGATTTCGACGACGACGGCGACGTCGATCTCGTGGTCACTCGTCACAACGAGAACGATGTGCAGCTCCTGATCAATACATCTGGCGCCTTCTCCTTGGGCGCCATCACCGGCGTCGATGGCGTGGATCCCAGGCAGGTCGTTGCTGGGGACCTCGACAACAACGGCTTCATGGATGTCGTAACGGTGAATCGAGGCTCGAACAGCATCTCGGTGCTGCTCAACTCGGGTGGTGTGCTGGCAGCGGCGGTGACCTATCCTGTCGGCGCCGACCCCAGGAGTCTGGCGATCGGCTATTTGGACAACGACGCCGACCTCGATCTGGCAGTCGCCGGTCATGGTGACCGAGAGGTCGAGCTGTACCTCAACGATGGCTCGGGGGTTTTCGCGGCAGGCTCGAGTCTCTTCGTGGGCGCTAGCCTCCGACCAGAAGGAGTCGCGATCGGCGATCTGGACGCCGATGGCGACAATGACATCGCTTGCAGCACCACTGCCGCCGTCGACGGCTTCGTGACTGTATTCCTGAATTCGGGCTCTGCAACATTTGGCCCGCCGATCCATCACGATTCAGAGGCCACCGATCCCTCGTCCATCGTGATTGCGGATTTCGACCTGGCGCTCGGCAACGACATCGCCGTCCTCAACGGAGAATCTCAGAATCCATTCACGGGTGATCCCGAGTGGAAGGTGGCGCTTCTGGGCAATCTCGGTGCGGCAGACTTTGACAGGCCGCGGCTCATCGAGGTGGGAGCATCTCCGGCGGCTCTGGTGGCTGCCGACCTCTTCACAAACGGAGCCTCCCATCTGGTTAGCGCCAACCAAGACGAAGGCACCGTCTCGATCTTGAAGAACAACAATGTGATCCTGGCGAGTGGCTTCGAGTGGGGAGACACTTTTCCCTGGTCTCAGACCGTTCCCGAGCTTCCCTAGCCCGACCTTCTCACCAGCATTCGGCTGCAAGAACGAAGATGCCCGGGCACCGCCCGAAGGGTGGTCCTACTACGTTTTCCGTCCTCATCCCTCCTCGACGTACTTCAAGTACGCCTGCGGGGGCTTCGGTTGTCAGGCCTTGTACCTCCGGGCATCTTCGCCCTTTCGCTGCGAAGCTGGTGAGAAGGTCGGGCTAGCGGAGCCGATCGGCCACGGGTTCGAGCTTGTGGCCGGCCCGATGTTCAGCGATTCTCATTACCGGTAGGGGGCTGGTTGGTGCGGCTCTTGCTGCGCCGGGTCGATGGTATCCGACTGTCCTGCGTCCTGGTCTGTTTCCTGGTCCATGGGCCGGGTTGAGCAGCAAGCCTGATTCAGGGTTGCCAGGAGACGAATGAATCGACTCCGGTGCGCCGTCTCAGTTTCCGATCTGGCCGTCGAGATCCAGGGTAGAGAAGACCAGGTCGAAGTTGTCGACGGCGTTGTCGTTCGCGGCGCGGACACCGGGACCCTCCTCCCAAACGACGTAGGCGAAGCCGCCTTCGGGTGCAGCGGCGACTCTCAAGAACCCTACCGGGTCACCCGACAGGCTCGGTACCATCAACTCGCCGTCTCCACCGTCGAGGTCTGCCAGCCAGGCGCCATCGTTCAAGATGTTGAAGCGGCCGCCGAAGGAACCGAAGTACAGGTTGTCGTCGGCATCGGAAGAGACGACGGGCAACTTGCGGTCGCCGGCTTCGACAGCCCGCCCCAGGCGCTGCCACTGGCTGGGCTCGCCGGTCTTGACGTAGGCGTCTCCTCCGCCACTGACCACATAGAGTGAGCCACTCGCCGAAGCCGTGCCGCTAGGCTCTTCGTCGTCGTTGCCGCTGACGCCGCCTCCGGCCCAGTTCTGACCCATGTCATCCGAGGTGCGGTAGGCGAGGTTGGTGGGCTTGCCGTGTCGATAGACGACGTGCACCGAGTCGTCGACCGGATTCACGAACACGGTGCCGTAGACGTGATCGTTTCTGCCCAGCGGTAAGCCGTTGGCGATGTCTGGATCTGGCAGGATGTTCAGGCTGGCGGCGCCCGACAGACGAAGTCTGGCACCCAGGTAGCCGCCGAAGGAGCCTCCCCGTTTGACGATATAGACATTGTCCTGGCTGTCGATGGCGAGATCCGTGTCCCGATTCAAACTGTCGCTGAAAACCGCCCAGCTGGTACCGTTCCAGTAGGCGTAGCGCCCGGAGCCGTTGCTTTGGCCTCCCAGCACATGAGGCCTGTCGAGCGAATCGACGACGATTCGAGGTTTGTTCCTGTAGCTCGCGAATTGATCGATACCGGTCCACTGTTCGCTGGACCATTCTGCTGACTGAGCGTCGTACCTTCGATACCAGAGCTTGCCGTCTCGGGCGTAGGCCAGGTGCACGTTGCTCTTCGAATCGACGGCCAACGCGGGATAGGCACCGGTCGCCACGACTTTCGTGCCGAGGCCGTCTAGTGGGGGATAGATCGCCGACCAGGCGCCGAGGCTACCCGACTCGAAGGTGTCCTCCATGATCGTTGGTTGAGCGGCGAGAGAGCTGGCCAGACCTAGGAGGATCAGGAAGGACAGGAGGGCCGAGAGGCGACTCCGACCGGCTCTCGAAAGGGGCTTGTTCATCACGTGGCTGTCTGGTGTCATCGAATACGCCTATGCAAATCCTGCGATTTCTGAGGGAATCTTGGAGCCTCACGGCAACCAGAGACCAAGATGCCTCGATCCCTGGCGGCGCGTACTGTAGCAGAAGTCTCCTCTTCGGGCTATCGGGTGTCCTACACTCGACTCCGGGCTTCGTCCAACCTCAATATCGGTAGTAGTCCGGCTTGTAGGGTCCTTCGACGGGTACGTCGATGTAGTCCGCCTGCTCCTGCGACAGCACGGTGAGCCGCACGCCGAGCTGCTCGAGATGCAGGCGGGCAACCTCTTCATCGAGTTGCTTGGGGAGCATGTAGACCTTGGTCGAGTAGGCGTCATGGTTGACCCACAGCTCGATCTGGGCCAGGACCTGATTCGTGAAGGAGGCCGACATCACGAAGCTGGGGTGGCCGGTGGCACAGCCCAGGTTGAGAAGTCGTCCCTCGGCCAGCACGAGCACGCTGTGGCCATCGGGGAAGATCCACTCGTCGTACTGGGGTTTGATGTTGATGGTGTCGATGCCCTCGATCTTCTTCAGGCCCGCCATGTCGATCTCGTTGTCGAAGTGACCGATATTGCCGACGATCGCCTTGTCCTTCATCTTGGACATATGCTCGGCGGTGATGATCTCGTAGTTGCCGGTGGCGGTGATGAAGATATCGGCCTCCTGGACGACGTCCTCGAGTCGCACGACCTGGAAGCCCTCCATGGCGGCCTGCAGCGCACAGATCGGATCGATCTCCGTCACCACGACACGCGCTCCCTGACCGCGCAGGGCCTGAGCGCAGCCCTTGCCCACCTCTCCGTAGCCACAGACAGCTGCCAGCTTGCCGGAAATCATGACGTCGGTGGCTCGATTGAGGCCATCGATGACCGAGTGTCGACAGCCGTAGATGTTGTCGAACTTCGACTTGGTCACCGAATCGTTCACATTGATGGCCGGAAACAGGAGGGTGCCTTCCTTCTCCATCTGATAGAGGCGGTGCACTCCTGTCGTGGTCTCCTCACTGACACCACCTATACCGGCGGCGATGGTGGACCAACGCCCGGGGTGTGCTGCCAGTTCCCTGCCGATCGTCTCCAGAATCACGCCCCACTCCTCGGGCTCGTTCTGACTGTCGAATTCAGGCAAGCTGCCTGCCTTCTCGAACTCGGCCGCCTTGTGAACGAAGAGCGTGGCATCGCCGCCATCGTCGACGATCAGATCGGGCCCGGAGCCGTCCGGCCAGACAAGTGCCTCGGTCGTGCACCACCAGTACTCTTCGAGGGTCTCACCTTTCCAGGCGAAAACCGGCGTTCCCCTCGGGTCCTCGGGTGTTCCACCAAGCTCCGGCCGGCCAACCGCAACGGCGGCCGCCGCGTGATCCTGAGTGGAGAAGATATTGCAGGAGACCCACCGGACATCGGCGCCGAGACCGGTAAGAGTCTCGATGAGAACCGCGGTCTGCACGGTCATGTGCAGGCTCCCCATGATCTTGGCGCCGGCCAGGGGCTTGGTTTCGCCATACTTCGAGCGCAACGCCATCAGGCCGGGCATCTCCTGCTCGGCGAGACGGATCTCCTTGCGACCGGCCTCGGCCAGTGAGAGATCCGCGACCTTGAACGCCGGGCGATCGGTTGCCGCCTCGACTGCAGTGGTTGGTATCTGGGTGGTGCTCATGATCATGTCTCCTGTTGATGTCGGATTGACTCGAGTCTCTAGTTGTCGTGTCTGATAGCTGATGCCTTGTCCCGTTCTCAGGCGCCGATCGCTTCTGGCTCTGGAACAGGCAAGGCCTTCTTCAGGGGTTGTCGGGCACTTGCCGCAAACAGGGCAGGACCTGCGGCGTCCGGGTCGGCTGGCACGGAGTGGAATCGAACCGCCTTGAGCCCCAACTCCTCGAACCAGCCTCTGATCTGGGTCTCGGCGAAACCGAGCCACAGATGCCCCATCTGCTGGCGGTATTCCTCTCGTTGGTGGGGAAGCATGTCGACTACCAGGAGGCGGCCGCCCGGTTTGAGGGCTCGCATGGCTTCTCCGATGGCCAATCGGGGCTCCGCCACATGATGCAGAACCAGCATCAGAATGGCGACATCGAGCTCTCCATTGCCGACTGGGAGTGCTTCCAGGCGTCCCCGGCGAAGGTCGACGTTGTGCATCGCCTGCAGACGCGATCGCGCGGTATCCAGCATAGCCTCCGACTCATCGACGGCGATCACCCTATGGACCCATGGGGCCAGCGTCGAGGAGGTCTGTCCCGTGCCGCAGCCCAGGTCGCCGACGACCCAGCGGGCATCCAGGAGTCCGACCAGCCCCTCGAGGTCGAAGCGCTGTCCGAAGAGCTCGCTGCGGACCACGGACCAACGATCGGCCGCCGAGGCGAAGAACTCCTGGGATCGAGACAGGCGCTGTGCCAGGATGCTCGCCAGCCGCTGCCGATCCTGGTCCACTGCCGTCGTCGCCAGGACCTGCTCCCGAACGAGAGCCCAGAGCTCGCGATCCGGCCCGCTGAGCGCCGCCGCGTTGGCCAGATAGAGCCGGCTGGTACCCTCTCGCCGTGCGACCACCCAGCCGCCTTCATCCAGCGCCTTCAGGTGACGACTCACCGAGGACTGGGGCATCTGCAGCACCGCGCAGAGCTCCGAAACGGTCAGCTCCTGCCCTTCCAGCAGGAGGAGGATCCGGCAGCGCAGAGGCTCCCTCAGGGTCGACATGCTGTCGAACACCGAGGCCGTTCCATCAGTCGGCGGGGATTGGATTAATCCGTTCATCCGGATTAAAGGATAGATACTATGGCCAGCGCTGTCAAGGTCTGGTCAGACCGGCGGCAGAGTCTGTCAGGACAGGCTGGGGCCAGGGGGCTCTAGGTGCGGCGACGCTCGTAGACCAGAAACGAGTAGGGATGGGCGTTTCGAACGTCCGCCGGATGGTCTTCGCGGAAGACCTCCTGCCATTCGCTTTCCTGCCAGGGCGGGAACAGGGTGTCGCCTTCGCAGTCGGAGTGAACTCGCGTCAGATACAGGCGATCCGCGGCAGGAAGGGCCTGAGTATAGATCTCCGCTCCGCCGGCGACGAAGGCCTCGTCGTCCGCGTTGGATCGAGCCAGCTCTATCGCTTCCTCGAAAGAGGTAGCCAGGAGCACCCCAGCCGGCAAGGTCGGTCGACCTCGGGAGATCACCACCATTGTGCGACCCGGCAGGACGGCTCCGATCGAGTCGAAGGTCTTCCGGCCCAGGAGGAGATGATGGCCCATGGTCAGGGTCTTGAATCGCTGCAGATCGGCGGACAGGCGCCAGGGTAGGCCATTATCGCGGCCAATCACCCCGTTGTCGGCAACCGCGACGATGATCGAGAGTCTCATACGGCGATCGGCGCCTTGATGTGGGGATGGGGTTCGTAGTCGTCGAGGGAGAAATCCTCGAATCGAAAGTCGAACACCGAGTGAACTTCCGGGTTCAGGATCATGCTGGGTAGAGATCGGGGTTCGCGCTCGAGCTGCAGGTGAGCCTGTTCCAGGTGATTCAGGTACAGATGGGCGTCACCGAAGGTGTGCACGAACTCGCCCGGCTGCAGGTCGCAGGACTGAGCCACCATCAGTGTGAGCAGGGAATAAGAGGCGATGTTGAACGGAACTCCGAGAAAGACATCCGCGCTGCGTTGGTACAACTGGCATGAGAGGCGGTCCTCGGCGACGTAGAACTGAAACAGCAGATGACAGGGAGGCAGGGCCATGGTCTCGACATCGCCGACGTTCCAAGCGCTGACGATATGACGGCGCGAATCCGGGCTGCGTCGGATCTGCTCGATGACCTGGGTGATCTGATCGATGTTGCGGCCGTCGGCTGTCGGCCACGAGCGCCATTGGTAGCCGTAGACCGGTCCCAGCTCGCCGTTCTCGTCTGCCCACTCGTTCCAGATCCGGACCCCGTTGTCGTTGAGGTACCGGATGTTGGTGTCGCCTGCTAGGAACCAGAGCAGCTCGTGGATGATGGAGGGTGCGTGGAGCTTCTTGGTCGTCAGCATCGGGAAACGCTCGCCCAAATCGAAGCGCATCTGGTAGCCGAAGATGCTGCGCGTGCCGGTTCCGGTGCGGTCCGGTTTGTCGACGCCGTTGTCCAGAATATGCCGCAGAAGATCCAAGTACTGTCTCATGGTGCTCAAAGGCTATTGATTTGACCGGACCGAAGCAACTGGGCTCGCTGTCGATGGGCCGTATAAGCTAGCCGGAGCTTTCGGCAACTGCCGATGGCCGACAAGAGGATCAAAGGTAGCTCGGTTCCGGCAGGCTCGACCCCGAGCTTCGGAGTCTCGAGTTCAGTGCATGAGAAACCTGGTTTCCAAACTGCGCGACAGCGAGAGATCCGGTCAGGGAGCCCCGCGGTTTCCGGCGGTCTCGTTGGCGGCGCTCGGTCTCGTGGCGGCTTCGTGCCTGGCACTGGCGGCACAGGGAGCGTCTTCACAGGCTGCAGCACCCAATGTGGGCGGCTCGCCTCGAGTGCCTGTGGTCTTCGTTCCGGGAGTGACAGGTGTGGAGCTCCGGGAGGCCGGGAGTGCCAAGATCCTCTGGGGAAAGGGACACAATCTGATCTTCCCGAGGGACCGCGGGTACAACATCGCGAGGGCCATCGAGGCGGGGCAGAGCCGGTCCAGAGTGGAAGCTGGGGACGTCATCCGCCGGCTTCGGTTGGCTGGTGTCGTACGGAAACCGGTCTATCAGCCTCTTGTAGAGCTGCTGGAGGCGAGTGGTTACCGCGTCGGCGACCTGGCCAATCCGCGGACCGAAGACTCGCTGTTTCTATTCGGCTATGACTGGCGCCAGAGCAATGTCGATTCCGCCCGTCAGCTGTTGGAGCGGCTGGAGCAAGTGCACCTGGCCCGCGGTGAGTCTCGAACCCCGGTGGTGCTCGTTTGCCAGAGCAATGGTGCACAGCTTTGTCGGTACCTGGCGCGGTACGGCTCCGCGACGCTCCAGCAGGCCGAGGCCGGACAGACCGAGATGCCCGCCACCCTGGACATTCAAAAGGTGGTTCTCATGGGCGCCTCGAACGGGGGCTCCCTGCGCATTCTGAGAGAGCTGGATCGGGGGAGGAAATACGTCCCCTGGGTGGGTCGAAGGTGGGCTCCAGAGGCCTTCTTTGGGTATGAGTCGCTATACCAGGACCTTCCGTCCTATACCGACGACCTGTTCGTCGACGACGAGGGCAGACCGATGCCGGTGGATCTCTATGATGTCGCCTCGTGGAAGAAGTACCAGTGGTCGGTCTTCGCTCCCTCAGTGGAGAAACGGTTGGCGAAGGGCCGGTCACCAGAGCTCTTTGGTGATGTCACCGCGAGGGAGGCCTTTCTGGCCCGGGCTCTGAGACAGGCCGAGCTTGTTCAGACGCTTCTGCGCCGGGACTCGGGGGGATCGACCGCAGGTCGGTACTACCTGATTCGCAACGACTTCAGCAACACGATCGCCAGGGCTCTGCTGGTCGAGGACGAGAGTGGATGGAGGACATACTTCCTGGGTGATGATGCCCTGAATCGATTTCCGACGCTCCTCGATCGGCTCGGGGCGGCTGGTGACGGCCATGCCACCCTGGCAAGCCAAGAATGGCTCTCGGCGCCCGAAAGGGAGCGCTTGAGTCCCGAGGTCATGAATGTCGAGGGCACGCACTTCGACATGATCCACAACCGACAGGCTCAGCGCTATCTCCTGGAGATTCTCTCCGAGCAAATCCGGGAGGATCCTTCGCCATCTCTGGAATGAACGGCTCGGCCCCGATCAGGTCCCCGGCAGGGAAATCCTCCTTCTGGCAGTCCCTCCGGCAGGCCATCCATGGCTCCCAGGAGGATTTCACGGAAGGGGGCCTGAGTCGTGCCATCGTTCTGTTGGCCATTCCCATGGTGCTGGAGATGGTCATGGAGTCGGTGTTCGCCATCTGCGACGTTTTCTTTGTCTCTCGATTGGGAGCCAACGCCGTGGCCACCGTCGGACTCACCGAGTCTCTCCTGACGCTGGTCTTTTCCCTGGCGATCGGTCTCAGCATGGGGACCACCGCGCTGGTGGCCCGAAGAACTGGTGAGAAGGACCCGGAGGGGGCCAATGTCGCGGGAGCTCAGGCCATTCTGATCGGCCTCATCGCGTCTGTGGTCGTCGGTGCAGTAGGGATCCTGACCGGGCCAGCAGCACTGTCCCTGCTGGGAGCCTCCGAGGATGTAGTCGCCATGGGCTCGGGCTATGCCCGGATCCTACTAGGCGGTTGCGGCACCGTGATGCTGCTGTTCATCATCAACGCGGTCTTCCGCGGCGCCGGAGACGCTGCGGTTGCGATGCGGGTCCTGTGGTTGGCGAATCTGATCAATCTGGTTCTCGATCCCTGCCTCATCTTCGGGCTCGGCCCCTTTCCGCAGTTGGGCGTCGCTGGAGCAGCTGTCGCGACGACAGTGGGGCGTGGAACTGGCGTCGCCTATCAGTTCTGGGTGCTGGCGAGAGGCACCAGCCGGGTGAGGATTCGCCTGTCGGAGATTCGACTCGTTCCAAGGGTCATGACGGCGCTTTTGAGGGTCTCCTCCGGAGGCATCTTCCAGGTGCTGGTCGCCACCTGCAGCTGGGTGGCCCTGGTGCGCATCATCGCGCTGTTCGGCTCGACGGCCGTCGCCGGCTACACCATCGCCATCAGGGTGGTCATCTTCTCCATCTTGCCCGCCTGGGGAATGGCCAACGCCGCTGCCACACTCGTGGGCCAGAACCTGGGTGCCGGGAAACCCGACCGAGCCGAGCGCTCGGCCTGGCTCACCGGGCTCTACAACATGGTCTTCCTCGGCAGCATCGCGGCGCTCTTCCTGGTCTTTGGAGAATCGATCATCAGCCTGTTCTCGCCGGACCCGGGCGTGCTGGCCATCGGCACGGAGTGTCTGCGGATCATCAGCTATGGGTACCTCTTCTATGCCCTCGGTATGGTAGTGGTGCAATCCTTCAACGGTGCTGGCGACACCACGACTCCATCCCTCATCAACTTCTTCTGCTATTGGCTCTTCCAGATCCCTCTTGCCTATTGGCTGGCCGTGTCCTCGGAGATGGGCCCGCGCGGAGTCTTCTGGGCCATCGCCATTGCCGAGACGATGATCACCCTGGTCGGTGCCAGCGTCTTTCGCCTGGGCCGTTGGAAGAAGCGGCAGGTCTAGTTCGCTGACTCGTCTCGGGAAGTTTCGAGAAGCAGGGATCTGGGGAGCCTGTCCCCTTGGGATCGAGTCGGGGTAGTATCGGCAAGTCTCTCTTGTGGCAGAATCCTGCATCTCGATGAGTTGGAGGGCAGCTCCACCTCCTGGGACCTGGCTATGGTTGGTCACCGCAAACGTATCGGCATCTTCGGTTGGGGCATCGTGGCTCCCAAGTCCCCCGATGTCGCGTCCTTCGAGAAGAACCTGATATCTGGCGAGACCTGGCTGGAGCCCTTCAATGGGTTCGGGCCCGACAATTTCCTGGTCGGCAATCCGCAGTTCGACTTCAGTGCCTACAAGGAGTGGATCGATCAGCGCTTCGAGCCCCGAAAGTACGCCCAGCTCGATGCCAAGATGGGCAACATGGTCAAGTACGCCATCGGCGCCTTCATCCAGGCGCTGGGTCAGAACCCGGGTATCGAGGAGAAGCTGCAGGAGCTCGGGTCCCAGACCCACATCTACGTCGGCACGGGGCTGGGCGACCTGGCCACCAACTTCCGGATCGGACGAGACTACTTTCGGGCCCAGCGGCGTTGGAAGCGCTTCTGGTGTCAGGCGGAGCACAATCCGCTGTTGGCCGAATTCCGCGCAGCGGACCCGACAGATCAGGACCGCATGAGGCGTGAGATGGGGGTACCGGACGATCCTGTGCAGCTCGGCAAGCAGGACGAACACTACGAAGAGGCCGTGGATGAATGGCTGGACTTCTGGGTGCGCGAGTCCCCGAGCCTCCAGGACTATCTGACTAGATTGCGCGAGGTCGAATCCGAAGGGATCGGTGAGGACATCGACAAAGGCAAGGGCTCTGTCATTCGGCGCAAGGCATCGGCCCGGAAGAAGCTGAACGCCCACTACGGCTGCCCTTTGGAGCCCTGGAACGCGGTCGAAGCAAAGCTGCTGTGGAACATCCCGAACATTCCGGCGGCGCAAATCTCCATGCTGGGTCGGATTTCCGGCCCCGCCGTGGCCCCTATTGCAGCCTGTTCGGGCTTCGGCACGGCACTCAAGTTCGGTGTCAGTGCGATCCAGAACGGAGAAGCGAAGGCTGCAGTCATCGGTATGACCGATCCAGAGCCGCACCCATTGACTGTGGGGTCCTTTTTCGCCGCAAGGGTGGTCTCGCAGGACGGCCAGGTTTCCAAGCCCTTTACCGGCATGCGGGGTACCCATGTCTCCGGCGGCGCCTGCATCTGGATCATCGGCGATGCGGACTACTTCCGTGGGCTGGGGATGAAGACCGTCGGGCTCGAGGTCCTCGGAGTGGCGATCAACTCGGATGCCGATCACATCATCACGCCCTCCCAGGAGGGGCCTCAGGCAGTCATCCAACAGTCGCTCGATGCTGCCGGCGTGAAACCGGAAGAGGTAGCCACGTGGGACATGCACGCTACCGCCACGCCGGGCGATTGGACCGAACTGCAGAACATCCTCTCGGTCGTTCCAGGCGTCACTCGGCTGACGGCGCGCAAGGGTTCTTTCGGCCACGGAATGTCGGTCTGTGGAGGCTGGGAGCTGACGGCCCAGCATCTCGGTTTCGCGCAGGGGATCCTGCATCCGGTAGATCTGGAAGAAGACGAGATCCATCCCCAGATTCGGCCCCACCACGATGCCCTGGTGCGGCATGAGACGCTCGAGCTCAAGGACCGGGTCGCCGGTAAGCTCAATATGGGGGTTGGCGGAGTCAACGCCTGCGTGATCAGTCGACTCTGGGAGCCCGAGGAAGCCGCGGATGCGGACCTGGCGGAGATTCCTGCAGGTGATCCCTCACCAGCTTGAAACTCCCCCGCGACTCTCTCTAGCCGTCAGATCGGCGATCAGACCGTCGGGGGTGGCGCTTCTGGTATGCCTGGACGGCGTTCGATACCCTCTGGTTTCTCGACCGGCTGGGCGAGCGGTGGCTTCTTCCTCAGACCCAGAGCATCGGCGACCAGTTGACGTTTCATGAGCTGGATGGCCTTCGCCGGATCGACTCCCTTCGGACAGACTCGCGAGCACTCGCCGGCGAAATGGCAGCGCCAGGGGCCGACTTCGCCGGCCAGGACTTCTTTGCGTACCTCGAAGCCGTCATCTCTGGTGTCGGTGTTGTAGCGGTGTGCTTGAGCCAGAGCCACGGGTCCCGAATAGACCGGGTCGGTGGCACAGGTGGGGCAGGCGGCCATGCAACAGGCGCACTTGATGCAGTAGGAGAACTGCAGGTAGGCCTCCATCTGTTCGGCCGATTGGTAGTACTCACGGGTCGGCTCCTCCTGCTCGGCGGTATCGGCGCGGAGGATGTAGGGCGACAGAGCCGTGTGGGCGTCGAACAGCGGTCGGAGATCGGGGACCAGGTCGCGGACGATCGGGAAGTTGGCCAACGGGGCCACGGTGACGACGGCGGTGCCCAGCTCAGCGATCTGCGTATTGCACCCCAATCCGGCCTTGCCGTTGATCAGCATGCCACAAGATCCACAAACCCCCATACGGCACGATGCCCGCCATGCCAGGGTCGGATCGATGGTCTCCTTGACCTTCCACAGGCCGTCGAGGATGGTCATGCCGGCCTCGTAGGCGATCGGGTACTCCTTCCAGACCGGCTCCTTGTCTCGGCCGGGTGCGAAACGACGGATCCGAAAGACGATCTGCTCGGGTAGGTTGCCGTTGCTCATCGTCATCCCCTAGGTGAGAGAAGCCACCTGATGGCCGACCCAAGCGGCCCAGGTGCCGAAGATGAAGAGGCCGACGCCGACCAGGATGAGGACCCAACTGAGGGCCTTTTTCAGGGGCGGGGCGGGATCGAGCTCGAAGAGAATGTTGCGCAGCCCGTAGAGGCCATGAAAGAGAGCCGCTCCGAGTAGCAGTATGTAAGTCACAGTGAATGCCAGGCTCTGACCACGGGCCACGACGTTGGCCCAATCGATCGGATGACCACCCGCCGGGTTGAAAATGCCCAGCAGGGCATCCAGATGCATGATTGCCATGTGCAGCCCGAGTAGGAACAGGATGATCGCACCGGCTGCCAGGTGCCATGTCCACAGCTTCTGGTCACGCATTGCTCATCACTCCCTTACCTCAGTGCCAGACGAAGAAGTCGAGGGCTCCGACCACCACGAGAACGGCGATGAGGAGCAGCGCTCCGAGCGCCCAGGGTCGTTGGTCGTCGAGACAGGTGCGGTACGGGTAGATGGGCTCGATCGGTTTGCCGATTCCCCAGCCGAGCTCGGCAAAGAAGAGCCTCAGCCCGTTGATGGCGTGAAAGGCGAAGGCGACGAACACCAGGTACTCACCGAGCACGAACAGTGGGCCGCTCACCCTCGCCATGCTTGCCTCCCAGGCTCCTTCGCCGAGAGCCCTCGAGGAGGTCACGACAACGTGCACGAGAAAGTAGGCCAGCAGTCCCAGACCCGTGATGCGGTGAAGGGTGTAGAGGTACCGATCCGGTCCCCAGCTACCGCCCCCGACCCAGCCCCAGATGCCAAGCCGATTGGGATGACGTCGGTCTTTCTCCATTTCTCCACCTCTCTTCAGTACTTGCGTTCCACCGGTTTCCAAGTGGTGGTGGTCACTGGCTTGTAGTCCAAGCGTGGGCCACTCTCGGTGCGCCAGGCGAGCGTGTGTCGCATCCACTTCTCATCGTCTCGAGCGACGAAATCGCGGCGCGAATGGGCGCCTCGCGACTCTTCTCGGGTCAACGCACCAGCTACAGTCACTTCTGCCAGGTCCAGGAGATTCTCCAACTCCAGAGCGTGGAAGAGGTTGGAGTTGTAAACCCGACTCTTGTCGGCAACCGGCGCTCGAGTCGAGCGGTCTTTGATCTCGCGGATGATCTCCAGGGCCTTGGCGAGGCCCTCACCCGTTCGGTAGACACCGGCGTACCGGTCCATGGTAGTGCGCAGCTCCTGGCGCAACCGATAGAGGTTCTGATCCCCTTTTCTATCCAGCAACTCGGTTATGCGAGCTGCGCTGGCGGCCAGCTGATCGCTGGTGAGCGCGGCCGGTTTCGGCAGCTCACCGAGCCGGTCGGCGATCTCGCCCCCGGTGATTCCACCCCAGACCAGGCACTCGGCCGTCGAGTTGGAGCCCAGCCGGTTGGCGCCGTGCAGTGACACGCAGGCGGCCTCGCCCGCGGCCCAGATCGCCGGACAGCGGGTCGCCCCATCGATATCGGTTTCGATTCCCCCCATCGAGTAGTGCGCCACGGGTCGGATGGGAATGGGACTGTCGATGGGGTCGAGGCCGACGAACTTCATGCAGACTTCACGGATGAGTGGCAGTCGGGTGTTGATCCGGTCGGCCCCGAGATGGGTCAGGTCGAGGTGGAGATAGTCGAGTCCGTCGGGTCCCTTGAATCCTCGCCCCTCCAGGATCTCGGTCGTTTCGGCTCGCGAGATGACATCGCGGGGACCGAGCTCCATCTTGTCGGGTGCGTAGCGCTCGAGGAATCGCTCACCTTCCGCGTTGCGCAGGTAGCCGCCTTCACCGCGACACCCTTCAGTCATGAGAATTCCCGATGGGATCAGGCCGGTGGGGTGGAACTGCAGGAATTCCATGTCTTCCAGGGGCAGGCCGGCGCGATAGGCCATAGCCAGCCCGTCGCCGGTGACACTCTGTGAGTAGGTGGTGAAGCCGAAAAGCGTTCCGGCTCCGCCTGCGGCGATGAGAAGGGCCTTGCCCTGCAACGTCACTAGATCTCCGGTCGCGGCATGGATGCCAGCCAGGCCGACGAACTCGTCGTCCTCAATCAAGATGTCGCTGACGAAGAACTCGTCGTAGCGGGTGAAGTTGTCGAATTTCAGCAGCGTGTCGTACAGCGTTTGCATCTCGAAGAAGCCGGTCTTGTCAGCGGCCAGTGTGGCGCGGGGGTAGGAGTGCCCTCCGAAAGGTCGCTGCTCGATGCGACCGTGCTTGTCGCGTGTCCAGGGTATTCCCCAATGATCGAGGAGATAGATCTCCTTGGGTGACGCGTTGACAAAGCGGTAGACGACATCCTGATCGGCCAGGAAATCGGCTCCCTTGACGGTGTCCCAGGCGTGCAGATCGATCGAGTCTCCTTCATCGGTACGGAGCATCGCTGCCGTACCCCCTTCGGCGCATACCGAGTGGGCGCGCATGAGCTGCACTTTCGAGACGATTCCGATATCGGCCTTGCCGTCGGTACGCTGCGCGATTTCTACAGCGGCACGCAAGCCGGCGAGACCAGCTCCAAGAATCAAGACATCGTGGCCAAGGCTCTGATCCATCAGCCATCTCCTAACGGGGCGCGGTGGGAATGTAAGGGTCGGACAATGCCGAACCGCTCTTATCGGACACTGACAACTCTAGGCAGTGAGGCCCCGTTTTGCACCACTCGAAAGGGCGGAAAGCGTGGCTACTCAAGGGGGTGGGGTGGGGGGGCTGGTAGGGTGGTTTCGAATGGGAAGAATGAGGGGCTTGCTTCCAAACCACGAGCTCCTCCTTGCGTATTGACCATGAGAGACCCGAATCTCGTGGGCGGCGCTGACAGTCGCCGGGGGTCGTCTTTGGCTAGGAAAATGGAAGAAGGAGCGATATTGCCATGCGAAAGATTCTTGGGAGCCTGGCCGAGGTGCTGTCCCATCTGTGGCGAGCTCTCGATCAGGCCCGCAGGCTGGTTGTGAATCTGTTGTTCCTACTGCTGGTGTTGGTCCTGCTGTCGTGGCTCCTGACCGATGACCGGCCGCAGGTCCCCGACAGCACGGCTCTGGTCGTCGAGCCGGTAGGCGGGCTGGTGGAACAGCTCTACGGCACTCCTGACGAGAGAGCGCTACTGAAACTCCTTGGCCGTCACCGGCCCGAGAGCCTGGCGCGAAGCGTTCGTGAAGCCATTCATGCGGCGGGCGGGGACGACCGCGTCAAAGTCCTTTACTTGGATCTGAACCGGCTCGGTGGAGCGGGCCTCGGCACGCTCCAGACCTTGCGGCGGGACATCGAGGAGTTCAAGGCTACGGGCAAGCCCGTGCTCGCGTCGGCGGATGTCTATTCGCAATCTCGCTACCTCTTGGCGGCCTCGGCTGACGAGATCATGGTTCATCCCATGGGCTTGGTCTGGCTTCCCGGATTCAGCAGCTACCGCAACTATTACAAGGATGCTCTGGACCGGCTCGAAGTGGATTGGAACGTCTTTCGGGTCGGCGAGTACAAGTCGGCTGTCGAGCCCTTCATGCGGAGCGACATGTCCCCCGAGGCTCGACAGAATCGGCGGCGGTGGGTAGAGGAGCTCTGGGGGGTGTACCGGACAGAGATCGCCACGGCAAGAGGACTTTCGCCCGAGGCTATCGCGACCTACTCCAGCGACTTCCACCGCAAGCTGGCCGATCATGCTGGGAAAGCTGCGGTCGTAGCCGAAGCCGAAGGCCTGGTCGATCGCGTCGTCCATCGGGACGAGGTGCGGGATCGGCTGATCGAGATCGTGGGCGAGGACGAAAAGGACCACTCCTACCATCGGATCGACTACCTCACCTACCTGCAGACGATCGAAGAGCCTGGCGAAAAGAGCGACAACGTGGTGGCCGTGGTGGTGGCCAAGGGTGCGATCTACAACGGCAGCCGGCCTCCGGGCAGCATCGGCGGCGACTCCACGGCCAAACTGATTCGAAGAGCGAGGAACGACGACGAAGTCAAAGCGCTCGTCCTGCGCGTCGACAGCCCGGGAGGCAGTTCCTTCGCTTCCGAGATCATCCGGCGGGAGGTCGAGTTGACGCGCACCTCGGGCAAGCCGGTGGTGGTTTCCATGGCATCGGTGGCCGCCTCCGGGGGGTACTGGATTTCCATGTCGGCCGATCAGATCTGGGCTCAACCGACAACGATCACCGGCTCGATCGGCATCTTTGCCATGGCACCGACCTTCCAGAGGACTCTCGCCAGGCTCGGCATCCAGAACGATGGGCTCGGCACCGGACCCTTCGCCGGCACCCTGCGACCAGAACGTGAGCTGCCCGGCGAGGTAGTGGAAGCCATGCAGTCGGGCGTCGAGGCTGGCTATCATGAGTTCATCGATCGCGTCGCGGAAGAGCGTGGCATGACGGTAGAGCAGGTCGATCAGGTGGCTCGGGGCCAGGTCTGGACTGGTGCCGAAGCCTACCGCCTCGGTCTGGTGGATGCGCTGGGTGGCTTGGACGAGGCACTGGCGGCCGCCGCCGAGGCAGCCGGTGTGCTCGACGACCATCGGGTGGCATTCATCGAGCAAGAGGCCGGGAGGACCTCCAGGTTCTTGGCTGCGTTGCTCGAAGGGGCCTCAGGCCAGCTAAAGGGTTGGAGGTGGTCGCGTCCCGTACTTTCGGATGGCTGGCTTGGTGTCGACAGTCTACTCGGCGAAGTAACAGAATTGAGCGACTTCAACGATCCCGGTGGTCTATACGCCTATTGCTTCTGCGACATCGAGTGAAGGTGGACAAACGTCGATTTCTTCTATGATGCAGGTGACCGATCGAGTTCCGGCGCAGGCCGCGAGTGTCTGCCCGCGGAGCCCGTGGTTCGATTCAAGCGCATGTCCGCCAAGAAAGCCACGAAGTCCGCTCCTGTCCAGGCCGCCGTCCTCAAGGCCCTGATTCGGGGTTTCGCCATTTTGCCGTTGAGTTGGGCGCAGTCTCTTGGGGCCCTCGTCGGCTGGCTGCTTTGGCAGATTCCGAATCGCCTTCGGCGGACGACGCAAAGCAACCTCGCTCTTTGTCTGCCGGAGCTGACGGACGATGAGCGTCGACGATTGGCAAAGACGAGCCTCATCGCAAGCGGCAAGACCGTTGCCGAGGTCGGGGCGGTCTGGTTCTGGCGCACGGAGAAGCTGCTGGATTGCATCGAGGGGGTCGAGGGCGAGGACCACCTGCTGCGGGAACTCGAAGCGAAGCAGGGAGCGCTGGTTCTCGTTCCTCATCTCGGAAACTGGGAGATCCTGAGCCGGTATCTACAGGTCAGGACTCAGGTGATGGCGCTCTACCGTCCGCCGCGGATCGTCGAGATGGACACCTTCATTCGCCAAGCGAGAGAGCGTCACGGAGCCGAGCTCGTGCCGGCCGATCGCTCGGGGATGCGTCGCATCGTCGAGGCCCTGACTGCTGGCGAAGGGGTCGGTATGCTGCCCGATCAGGAGCCCCTGAAGCAGCACGGGGTCTTCGCGCCTTTCTTCGGTACTCCCGCCCTTACCATGACCCTGGTGTCTAGACTGGCGCGTAGGTACGGAGCCGCTCCCCTGTTCGGGTACTGTGAGCGGACCGCGAAAGGTCGCTTCCGATTCCACTTTCAACCCGCCCCTGACGGGCTGGACAGCGAAGATCTCGAATTTGCGACAACGCAGCTCAATCGCGGGGTGGAACAGTGCGTGCGTCGTTGTCCCGAGCAGTACACCTGGAGCTACCGGCGGTTTCGCACCCGGCCACCTGGCGAGATGCAGGAGGGTCACTGAGGCAAAGACCGGGACCTGGCTCTGATGCTGAAGGGACTCTGCTCGTCGACGTCTCGACGCAACATCAGGGCGCGACGTCTCTCGATGTTCTCCAGCCAGATGGGCACAAAGACCCACAGGTCGCTCAGTCTGCGATCCAGGTCGTTCAGCAGTGAGACCAATCGTCGACTCAGGACGGCGTGAACCGTGATGAGGTCGTGGAGATTCTGCTCTCTGAGAGACCGATCATCGCCCGCATCACGCTTCATTTGATCGACCGCACGGCGCCCGAGGTCGACGATCTCGATCACCATCTTCGCCTTCGAGGGGATCTCCATCGCGTAGTCGTCGAGGATCTCCATTTCGTCGAAGCGGATGCCTCGCAGTGCCAGGATTTCGTTCAGGCGTGGTGACAGATCGTTGATGAGAAAGACCAGATACTCCTTGAGCTCGACCCAGAACTCGCCAAAAGGCAGATGCAGCTCGCGACGGATACTCTCCGAGACCGAAGTCAGGCGAGAGTAACGTGAGCTCTCGAGGCCCCGAAGGTACTTCTGCAGTCCCTTGACCGAAGCGAACAGCCATTCAGCCTCTTCGATGTCGCGAGGGAAGCGTCGGGAAAGAAAGTAGTCGGCATCCCGATCGCTACGTGGATCGGCCGCCAGCAGCTCACTGAAGGTGTCTTGCAGAAAGGCATGGAGCTTGCCGATCGACACACAGAGGAGCTTCCGTGCCTCGAGGATGCTTTCGGCAGGCAAATCTCGAGGAAACTGCTCTAGTTCCTCGAGGACAGTACCTTCGAGCATGTCCAGGGAGCCGACAACACTCTGTCGAGCCTCTTCCAGAGGTGGGATGATCGACGGGTATTCGAGCAGCGAGACCAGTCGGGTGCTGATGAGCTGGGAAACCCGGCGGACCTGGCGCCAGATCAGGTGCAGACGGGCAGGCGAGCAGTGGAGCAGAGCATAGTTGCTCTCCAGCACCTCCTCCAGGAGCTTGATACAACCCAGCAGAGAGCGGATCCGCGGGTTCTGCCAGCGGTACTTCTCCAGGTTCCAGTCCGCCAGCGTCACGCCTTTCGGCAGCACGACACGCTGATCTCCCACCTGGATCATGTACTGCGGCTTGGTCATGGCTCCCTGGTTCCGCTTCAGTCGGTGGATTGGCTCCAGCTTTGGATGCACCGCTACGACACGCGAATCATCGGTCTTTTCCCCGAGCTTGGCATCGGAATTCGTTACACCCCCTTGTTCGGAGGCTGACTGGTAGCATCGAGGCCCTTGCTGTCCCGTGGCTCGGAGGATGGGGCAACCTTGCTACCCTTCGCTTCGTAGGCTTCTGCAATGAAGGTTCGAACCCAACTCGTCGTTGCTTTTCTCTTGTTGTCAGTGGTTCCCCTGGCGGTGTTGGTCCTTTTCAGCTACGCCACTTCCCAGCGGGCGTTCCGGGATGCCGTGGCGGCGGAATCGCAGGTCCTGGCAGAGGAGATGAGTGACCGACTGGCGTCTGTGCGCCAGGATCTCAGTCAACGTCTCGCCAGCCTTTCCAGGCTTCCAGTGCGACATCTCGTTTCCTCTGAGGAGAATGAGGCCGATCCCAGCCAGGTCTACACCGCGCTGATGACCCAGATGGGCGACATGTCGCAGCTGGTGGAGTCCTTCGAGTTCACACCTTTGGAGAGCTCCGAAATTCAACTCGAAGGGACGGTTGTTGTGGAGGGCGATCGAGACCTCGAGTCCTTCGTTATCTATCCGTCAGAGCTCCTGGCAGGGGCGCTCGAGAAACTGGAACGGCGGGGCTTGAGTCTGGAAGAGTCGGGCATCTCGAGGGAGTATCTCGAGGGTATTACCCAGGAAGCCATCCGCACCCGAAAGGGCTTGGAGGTTGCGGAGCTGGAAGCGCTGCAGGCGCGGGGTCAGGAAATGGAGGCACTCCTGGGCGCCGAGTTCACGGCGCCGGTTCTCCGAGGCGACGAGATCGTCGGCCAGCTGAAAGCCCTGGTGCCCCCTTCGCAGATCCTCAGGCAGGTGCTGTCTCGGACATCGAGAGAGCAAGGGGAGATTCCCTATGCCCGAGATGCGGATGGCAACCTGTATCTGGACCAGCGGGAAGACCGAGAGCTGCTCACCGAGATCGGGGTCGCCGAAGAGAAGACTGGCCTGG
>Ga0316192_10000031_pt1 | contig 73991 bp, 75 predicted proteins | sample MerIslwburrow_MG_FD_204931 | JGI IMG/M metagenome (GOLD analysis project Ga0316192, IMG submission 204931) | Coastal sediment microbial communities from Maine, United States - Merrow Island worm burrow | ecosystem: Environmental > Aquatic > Marine > Coastal > Sediment | place: USA: Maine...
TAGCTCGCTTCCGAATAAAAATGCTTCAACAACATTTCTTCGGTAGACGAGCTTTTTTTACTTTATGACTTTATCGCTTTGATCATATCTCAACTGGATTTAGTGGTAAAATGTGCAAAAGGCTAGAATCTATTAATTGACCCTATATTTTAAATCTTTTTCGCTAAAACTTTGTGTTTAATTAAATTGCTAGTTGAACACCAAAACTGAATTCTATCAGTGCTTTCTTTGAATTATCCCACGTAAAATCCATATCATACTCCCCAAGTTTGCGACCACGCTTATTACCCGGATAAACAATAATATGAACATCCTTATTTAAAACGAGGGCATATTCTTGTATGGGAACATATACGACCAATAAAAGCAGACTACCAAATTGAAAACCAATTTTATATCCATTTTCTTTCATCATCCGCATATCATCTTTTTCTATATCACCTTGTGAATTTATAAATCTCCACATATTGTTTTGATTCCAATAGAACTTACTGTCGCTCTTGTGATTTTGAGCAAACACATAAACATTATCTGGAAGCGATGTCGGATTTTTATAGATAGAATGAAAGTGTTCCAGTGGAACCATCTTGGTAAAATTTGAACCCAAATTTAAAGTGTAAGCTGTCTTTGTAGCCCACCTTGAAAGTAACAGCTTTTCCTCGTGAGACAAATCATCGACACGCCTTTTTGCTTCTATTAATTCAATCAATAAATCATTAATCTCAACCTCTAAGTCTGACATCCACCCACCATTACAATGATTTCTACAAACTCCACCAGCTAAAAGCTTGTCAAGAACATGAGTACGGGTTGACACTGCTTCACCCGTTTCAATTGAATGGTGTGTTGGTGATATCACATCATTTTTGATGTTTAAATACTTTAACAACCAATATGGAATGATATGCTCATTCGATTTTAGCCCTGTCATTGGTTGATCGCAGAAAACACATTTTTTAACACCATTCATAACTTTTGTAATATTACGTTTCTGAACGCCCTAACATTAACTTTTCCCAATCAGGAACTCCCCTTGAATCTAACATTATTTTTGTTAAATCTTCCAAGGGCTGTCCAGTAATACTAACCAATTCAAAATTAATATCTTCACCTTTAAACGAATCAACAAATCTTTTTTTCAACTCTTCCAATTCACACTCATTCATACACAAATTAACTACAAATATTTTTTTTGGAAATTTTAATGGGTATTTACTAGACTTCCATGCATTAAAAAAACCATGCCTAAATAAATGAACTATCGATTGATCTGTAATTGGCAAAGAATAACCCATAATTATCAAGGTATGACTATTAGCAAGCATTCTCATTGAATGCTGCCATAAATGAGCTTGAAGATAATTATTTGTAATATTTGATTTATTAGAAATTGGTGGAACTATATAAGTCTCCAATCCTTGTAAATTTGGACTAGATGATAAATATTCAACCCACGGATAACTATAGAAAAACTCCGACCTAGAATCTGATTTAGATTCTCTATGCCAATTTATTGAACCATGTAATTTAAGGTAATTAAACGACCCCCTCTCAGTTGACATAATAAATGACCCACCTCGCCTGTCTTGTAAACTACTTAAGGGTGAAGAATACAATTCACGAAGCGAATCAGAAGGTACTGACCAAACAATATCTTGTCCGTAATCTCTGGATGTTTTATTTATTTTAGACGATGAATATATACTATAATTTGCCATCTCCACAATACAATCATAATTTACCGTTAAAAATGTATCCGATTGATACAAACATGATAAAAATGATTTCGCTCTATACATATCATCATTTTTAAAGCTAATAAATGAAGAACCTATATCATTTTCTATAATTTTTAAAATTTCAAAATAAAGAGATTCTTTCTCCGACTTACTAAATGAATTGTCCCAAGGCCATTCTGTTGAAAGCCAAGTTAATGCATTCTCAAAATCTTCTCTTAATAGATTTAAAACATATTCATAATGAATTCCACCTCTTTTTCGCAACTTAGAAAGGACACTAATCGACAATTGTGCCATTAAAGGTAGTTGACCATGAGAATATTTTGAAAATCCCGCTCCCGAAAAAAATGTCACCTTATCTTCTTTCAATCGTTCACTAAGATCATTCATAAATAAATTTTACCAACCACCTTCTACAACATCAACAAGCCCGACACACATACAATTATTTAATTAAAAAAGGTACGTAATATGAGCAATTGATTCGATTGGATATTAAAGTTAAATATTGTTGAATGAATTTTGTCATGAGTTTTACTTATCAAAATTTGATAAAATTACAAAATGACTAAGCATAGACCGGATATTTTTTACAAATACATGCCAGCAAACACAGCCAAACTCGTATTAGAAAACAGCACCTTGCGTTGGAGTTCTCCTCTTGATTTTAACTATGTCTTTGATGTGCCTAGAGAATTGGCTTTTACCGTAAAACCTTCCGACATTCAAAAATCAATAGCAATGAAATTGGCGAAAACAATCCTAAATCCACCAGAAAACACTGATCACCTGAATGCAAAAATTAGGTTAATACTCCAACGCACTAAAACAGCTACTAAATCCCAAAAGCAAGAAATAGTTGAATCTTTAAACGACACCTCAGTTGTTGATGAAAATTTAGAATCTGAAGGGTTGGAGATGATTAATGACATTTGGAAAAATTGGATTCCTGAAATGCGAATTCTCTGCTTCTGTGAAAATCATAATAAAGCTTCAATGTGGTATCACTACGCTCAACAATATACAGGTGCTGTCATTGAACTGAAAGCCAATTCTGAATCTGATAGCCCTTGGTTGGAAGCTAGAAAAATATCTTATAGTGACGACTTACCTTATGCATTCACACCCGATGGTTGGGCAGAGTTGACTATGTTATCCCAAGACAAGATCGGCAAAACACTTTATGACACCTGCATATACACAAAAACAACTGATTGTGCATATGAGAATGAGTGGCGTATTTCAACCTATAAACGGCCAAGTGAATCGGGGACTCACTCAGATTGAAAACTTTTTGAAAGAGATTTTAATGCTGTATATCTTGGACCAAAAATCTCTGATAAAGACAAAACTGAAATTGTAGAAATTGCACAAAGAAAACTCCCCCATGTCAAAATATTCAACACAACCTTTGGGGCAAACCGTCAATTTGTTTTCACTCCATTCTCTCAGGTGTCCCCTATCTCACACAGCCAACAAAAACACCCCTGAGAAAAATGATAAATATAGGAAATAATTCATATAAACTTTGCTGCATTGACACAAATGTCTTAAGTGAAATGGTCCACAATAGAAATGATGAATTCAAATATTTTTTACAAAATTTTATGCCAAGTAAATATGTTCCTTGCATATCATCTTTTACAATTTTAGAACTAAACAAGGCAGATCGGGCATTTGAAAAGTTCACTAATATTTTTGATATCATCCCATTTTGCATCTTAAAAACTCCCAATGACCTGTATTTGGAAGAACTTTCAAACTACAAATCAACAAACAAAATCAATCCTATCATGATGTCAATTACCCCCCCTAGCCTTAATGGACCTTCAATGATAAATTTAATTGACTGGGTTAATTCTGACGAAGGAAAAGCTATTGACGCTAAATTTGAAACAGTAAAAAAAAATAGATTAGATGAAATTATAAAACTAAAAGAAAATTTCCCTTCTAAATCAGAAAGTTATACGAAGAAGGAAACCATTGAATTCGTTAATAAAACTATAAATGAAAACCTTATGAAGCTAGAACCAATATTCTATAAGAAGATCATTAATAGCAAACAGGCACTAGACATTCATTCATTTCCTTCTTTAAAAGTTCAAATGTATTCAATTTTTTACAGATTTTACGATGGAAAAAGAACTCCTAGTCTGAATGATATTTTTGACATTATGATCATGTCATCAACTCCATATATGGAAGCTGTATTAACCGAAAACTTTCAAGCTGAAGTTTTTAAAAAAGTAAAAAATAAAGATGATTTCCTTTACAATCTTGAAGTCCTTAGATTAAAGGATCTTAGAAAATAACAATTTGATAAATTGGTGAGAGAATAAGTCTCTATTTTATTTTTAGGGTTTTGTTTTAGTGTGAGGTTTGAGAGAATTGAAATATGAAGAAAATTGAGAAATTCAATAACCTATTAATCCTTGGTGCAGGAGCAAGTATCCCTTACGGATTCCCATCTGGATATAACCTTATTTGGAATATTATCCACTGTGCAGAAATTGCTAACCACACATCACACTTACTCAGTGAGTATCGTAAAAAAACTAACGAAGGTGATCGTGAGACATTTTATAACGAGTATTGGAAAAATGGTCCTGAAAGAGAAGACGACAAAAAACGATATCGTGAATGGAAAAGTGTGTACGGTGATGAACCACCATATTTTTTATACAAGGCCAATGCTGTCGTTGAAGCGGTAGCTCGTCTAACGGCTATTGATGATGGTGAGATTGACGCAAATAGAAATCCGAAAGAGCGCAATAACTACATATCAAAAGTCAACAATTTCGCAAGAAAACTAAAATTTTCAGGCTGTCATTCAATAGACTTCTTTCTTGAAAAAAGACTACCTCCTGAACAAAAAATGGGAAAACGACTAGTTGCCGCCTTACTAATGCTTAAAGAAGAACCTAAAAATTTGTTCACATACAAAATGGGAAAAGATTGGTACGGTCATATCTTCAACAAACTAGCTCACGGTCATGATCCTAAAACATTCGGTTCTAATGGTCTTCACATTATCACTTTCAATTATGATCGATCACTTGAACACTATCTCTTTCAATCGTTTATTCAAACATATGGCAACACTGATAATATGCCTGAGATCACAAGACTTGCTCACACAAAAATTAAAGAACTTAAAATTCTTCATGTTCATGGCTCTCTAGGATTATTCAACCCAATGAGCAACACCCCCAAAGTAAGACGATACGATAGTAAAATTGGCTTTGAAGACATTGACAAAGCTGCTAATCAAATAAACATCGTTTCTGACAAGACTAAGATGAATGTTGAAATCTTAGCCTTAACAGCTAAACACACTAAATTTCATTTTCTTGGATTTGGATATGATCAAAGAAATATTGAAAAATTGAACTTGTTCTCCATTCACAATAATAATTTTGGAAAAACTGTTTACGGTACGACTATGGGACTGACTGAAGCGGAAGCCAAATCAGCATATCAATATTTTGGAAAACTCTACATAGAAACTGTACCTGAAGAACATCGTAAAAATCACAACGCACGTGACCTGTGTAAAATTGACAAAATTGATTTTAAAATGGTCGGGCAAAATTCTGGCACTCTAATGTCCTCAGGAGATCCACAAATCCTAAATCATGAGAGAACTGTTTTGGATTACCTCAAAAATACACCTGATCTGTTTGAGTTGTAATGAATATCTAAAAAATTGTAACGAAAGACATCTAAAGATTTTTTTAAATCAGCATTTCTTTGCAACTCAAAAAAATAATGATCTTTTGTAAATTCATAAAAATTCATTTGAAAATTCTACCAACAAACCCAACACACATGCAATTATTTAACAAAGAAATGATGATCGATATGAGGCAGTTGATTCAATTTGGTGCGGAGATAATCATATATTAAATCAATATCTCTGACATGTGTTACACATGCTAACAATAAAGCAAGTGCAAATACTAAGCATTAGTATAAAAAAAGGAACTACTGTGCCAAATTATCAAGTAGATCAAATCGATAGCATTCAGGACTTTGTAGCACTCATTGATAAAGCTAATTCGCCTCGCGTTAGCCCTAGTATAAATAGCTCCACCCATCTATTAGCGCTTCGCAATTTGCCACCAAATGGTAAATAAAACTCCTCGAATAAGAGCTTTTTTTCTCCAGATTTTTGATACATCTTTGACTCCTAGTTCAAGGGTTTTCTGCCGTTTTAAGCTTTCCTCGTGCACCTAATCTATCTGATTTTACACCTAAATCCTTTAGTGATTTGTGTTTGTAGCTTTGTCAGCAGGCCCTACATAACGATTCACTACTTCTTTATGAACACCTACCCAGCCACCTCCATGAATAACGAAAACAAGGGGTATCGGCTTATCTGACTTCGCCTTCCAAAAATCGAGAACATTACGTTCATATTTTCCATAATGAATAGCACTCAACGTGGGCTTAGGAACAGATTTGTTGCGCTTCTTATGTAAGGGATTCAACTTTCAATTTCACCCTCAACGGAAGATGCGCTTAACTACACTATTTAGCTTTTTTCAATAATGTCGAAGCCTCAGTTCGTTTTTAAGCTAAGATATCTTTAACCACGTGACCGTGAACATCGGTTAATCGGTAATCTCTGCCCTGAAAACGATAGGTTAATTTTTCATGATCCAAACCCAACTGATGCAATACCGTAGCCTGAAAATCATGCACATGAATTTCATTTTGTGACACAGAAAAACCTAATTCATCCGTTTCTCCGTAAGACAAGCCCGCTTTAACTCCACCACCCGCCATAAACAATGAAAAACAATCAGGATAATGATCACGGCCTCTATTTTCACTTTTTGCTGTGCGCCCTTCGCGGAAAGGGGTACGGCCAAATTCCCCGCCACAAATCACCAGTGTATCTTCCAACATGCCACGCATCTTTAAATCTTTGATTAATGCGGCTACAGGGTTATACACCTTCGCTGACTTAATGGTCAAACCCTTACCTAATGCCTGATCACTTTTAGTGCCATGGAAATCCCAACCCCATTCATACAACTGAACAAAGCGCACACCTTCTTCCACCAATCGTCTGGCCAAAAGACAGTTATTGGCAAAACTTCCCTCACCGGGCTCTGCGCCAAAAGATTCCAGCACATGTTTGGGTTCTTTACTGATATCCATCACATCAGGAACAGAAACTTGCATCCGGTAAGCTAATTCAAATTGAGACATACGGGTTAATGTTTCAGGGTGTTTCATTTCATTATGTTGTAATTTATTTAGGCCATTCACCCCATCCAAACCAATGCGCCTAAGTTCACGATCTACACCTTCAGGATCTTTCACAAACAACACGGGGTCACCTTTTGAACGGCAACGCACTCCTTGGTATACCGAAGGCAAAAAACCGCTACCCCACGCACTCTTACCAGCTGCGGGAGCTGACCCCCCCGACACCAACACAACAAAACCCGGCAAATCGGGATTAGCACTGCCTAATCCATAATTCACCCAAGCACCCATAGAAGGACGCCCTTGTTGAGCAAAACCCGTTTGTAAAAAAAGCTGTGCCGGCGCGTGATTGAACTGATCTGTTTTCATGGAATGAACCATCAGCAAATCGTCTGCCACTTCCCCTAACATTGAAACCGCATCAGACAACCACAAACCACTTTCTCCATACTGTTTGAAGCTATGTGGCGATCCCATCAACTTAGGCACTCCCGTAGTGAAAGCAAATTTTTTGCCTTTCAAAAATTCTGCGGGGCAATCTTCATTATCTCGCTTATTAAGCTCAGGCTTATAATCAAACATATCTAGATTAGGCGGAGAACCCGCCATGTGAATGTAAATCACATTTTTCGCCTTAGGTGTAAAATGAGGTTTTCCCAATTGTGGAACTGAAGACGCCAACAATTCTTTACCTGCTACCACAGTCAAAGCTGCAGCACCTCCACACGTTGATAAAAATTGACGGCGGGAAACACTCATCTCATTACCTCTTCATGATCATTTCATCCAAGTTTAACAAAGAATTGGCAAGCATTGTCCAAGTAGCAGCTTCCAAGACCTTGATTTCTTTGGGAACTTTTATCAGTGATTTACCCGTTATTTTTTCTGCCCTTGTGGCCTCTTCACTGATATGTTTTTTGATTTTTTTATAAAGCCCTTTTAAAAGTGTGAGTTCTTCTTTCTTAGGGGAACGAGTCAAACATAAATGAAAAGCATAGGTCAATCGGCTATCTAAAGTACTATGTTCTTTAGCTGACAGCACCCTTAAAGCTAAGGCCTGAGCTGCCTCCCAGTACACGGGATCATTCATCATCGCCAAGGCCTGCAACGGTGTGTTGGTAGGTATCCTGCGCACGGTACAAAACTCACGACTGGGCGCATCAAATACAGCCATAGAAGGATAATGCGCACTGCGACGCCACGTCGTGTAAAGTCCTCGGCGATAGCGATTTTCTCCTGTATCATCTTCCCAATCTGTCGACTTTCCAAAGGCCGCTTTCAATCCAAATTTTGGCTGTGGCGGCTTTACAGATGGTCCATACATTTTTTTACTCAACAAACCACTGACAAAAAGAGCCTGATCACGAATCATTTCTGCCGACATACGAAAACGTGGCCCGCGAGAAAGCAAACGGTTATCAGGGTCTCTCTGGTAATCTCCTACCACCACTGAAGACTGGCGGTAGGTGGCAGAGGTCACCATCAGGCGGATTATTTTTTTACTATCCCAGTTCAAACGAATAAATTCAGTGGCCAACCAATCCAACAGTTCCGGATGTGAGGGGCGCTCTCCTTGCGAACCAAATTCTTCGCTAGTGCTCACCAACCCAATACCAAACAATAACTCCCAGTAACGGTTTACAATCACCCGGGAAGTAAGAGGGTTATCTTTATGAACCAACCATTGAGCAAAACCCAACCGGTTTTTAGGTAAATCTGCAGGAAAAGGGAAAAGCTCTTCCGGCACACCTTCTGACACCTCTTCTCCTAAAGAAGTAAAGTTACCACGAAGATGAATATGCGCTTTTCTTCTTTTATCTTTTTCTTTGATTTCTTTCATAATCAAGGTGGAATTTATTTTTATGGCATCCAGTTTTTTCTCTGCCATTTTTAATTCAGCCGACAACGTCTTGGTGGCAGGAAATAGTGTGGAAAAATAATCCTTCAATTGCTGCTTCTGTTTCTTGTTTCTATCACCCTTTTCTATCTTAATTATTTTCCCAATGGTTTTACTGATTCTTTTAGGATTAAGATTCGCTGTACCTTCCCATTCTTCCTGTGCTTTTATAAACTCATCCTTTTTTTCTTTAATTGTTTTACCAATTTTTTCCTTAGTATCATTAATTTCTTTTTTGAGGGTCTCAATTTTTTCTTTCTCTTCATCACTTTTGTAGATAAAGATCTTGGGCTCATCTAATACATGATTGGCATCTTCGGTGTTATTAAAAATAGAATACATCTGATAAAAATCTTTTTGTGATATAGGATCATATTTATGATCGTGACACTGGGAACAGGTGGCCGTTGTTCCCATCCATACTTGCATCATGGTATTGATTCTGTCCTTAACAGCCACAACACGAAATTCTTCTCTATCAACCCCTCCCTCATTATTTGTCATCGTGTTGCGATTAAAACCTGTCGCAATAATCTGATCTTGTGTTGGGGATTTTAAAAGGTCACCGGCCAATTGCTCTATAGTGAATTGATCAAAGGGCATGTTATCATTGATAGCTTTCACAACCCAATCGCGGTACAGCCATATTTCACGATAGGTGTCTTGGGCATAACCAAAAGAATCCGCATATCGGGCAAGGTCCAACCAAGATCTGGCCCAATGCTCTCCATAAGCTGAGGAAGACAACAAACGATCCACCAAATTTTCATAAGCTTCAGGATTTTTGTCATTAATAAAACGATCTGTTTCTTCCAAGCTTGGTGGCAAACCTGTGAGATCCATTGTCAAACGACGCAGCAAGCTATAACGGTCCGCTTCAGGAGCAGGTTTTAAAGCCTCTTTTTTCAATCGCTTTAAAATAAAATAGTCAATTGCATTATTCATTTGAGGTAATTCAACACGTTTTGGCCTGACATAAGACCAGTGCTTGCTATATTTGGCACCTTCTTTTATCCATTGGCGCAAAAGAGCCACTTCTTTTTCTGTCAGCCTTTTACCTTTTTTAGGAGGAGGCATGATATCATCCTCATCTTCTGTGATCACTCTTTCAATCAAATCGCTTTTTTCAGGGTGTCCCGCAACAATAATCTGATAGCCCCCCAGATCTTCAAAAGCCCCTGCACCGTTATCCAGACGAATACCTTTACCTTTTTTACCACCCTTACGGTGCTCTGCATCAGGACCATGGCAATGAAAACATTTGTTGGAAAGGATAGGACGAATGTCTGTATTGAAATCAATTTCTGTCTTACTTGTCTCCGCATCTAGCCAAGGCAAAGGAAGAAAAAAAACAAGCCCCAGAAAACCAATCACTAGTGTAATTAAGCGATATTTTATGACACTCATTCTATCTCTACTTTCGATATTCAATTTTAACGAAAAAGTAAAAATTAGGGTTCTGCTATTTTGTAAAAAAGCGTGAATTTTTTGTAAAAAAAGAGTGAATTATGAATAGCTGGGCAAATTTGAATTCCCCCACTACCCAACCCTACCTACAACCACATAAAAGTCTTCGTTCATATGATTGTTTTTAACCTTCTGTTCACATAAAATCCCTAATGTCTTTTTTGATGGGTGATCATGGATTTATTTTCACAACAAGATTTTGAGCAATCGGCCAAAGATATCGTTCAGATCAGCCACACGATCCATTCCCGACATTGGTCCCCTGCCACCAGTAGCAATTATTCTATACGCTTAAATAACAATGTTTGCGCGATCACTACATCAGGGAAAGACAAAGGTCAACTCAATAACAACGAAGTGATGGCTGTCAACCTACAAGGTAAAGCTCTCAGTGAAGGCAAACCTTCTGCAGAAACCTTGTTACACACGTCGTTGTACACGTTAGATGCAAACATTGGAGCTATACTACACACCCATTCAAAAAACAGTACGGTGTTGAGTCGATTGATCGACGACACTCACAATAAATTGTCATTTCATGGTTATGAAATCCTCAAAGCTTTTAGCGACATTAACAGCCATGAAGAAACTTTGTGTGTTCCTGTTTTCAACAATAACCAAAACATGAGGGAACTCTCTAATGAAGTCACAGAGTATTTAAATAACCTTCCGAAGTTTTGCTACGGTTATCTGATCCGTGGCCATGGCGTGTATGTGTGGGGTCACACAATCAATGAAGCCATGAGGCATCTTGAAGCCTTAGAATTTTTATTGGAATGTGAATGTGAATTAAAACGAATCAAAGGTTAAGAAAATGAGTAAGATCAGCGTATTTGACGATAACAATCCCTCGCAAGCTTTGCAAGAAAGCGAAACCCCTCAGGAAATTGCCCGCCTACTCAATGGCATCGGCTCTCAATTTGAACAATGGGAAGCTGGGGAAGACATTCAAGCAGGTGATCAACAAGATAAGGTGATCGCCGCCTACCAAAAAGATATCAATCGTTTGGTAGCTGAAAAAGGATACCAAACTGTTGATGTAGTGAGTTTGACTCCCGATTTTCCTGACAAAGAAAATTTTAGAAAAAAGTTTCTTAGCGAACACACACACAACGAAGATGAAGTGCGTTTTTTTGTAGATGGCCACGGATTATTTACCCTACACGTGGACAACAAAATTTATGAAGTTCTGTGTACCAAAGGAGATTTGATCAGCGTTCCTGCCAACACCCCTCACTGGTTTGATATGGGGCCCAATCCCCATTTTGCTTGTATTCGTCTTTTCAACAACACTGAAGGTTGGGTGGCTCACTTCACAGGCTCACCTATCGCAGATCAATTCACGCGATTAAACAACTAGACCATGTCTTACAATGAACCATTAACAATTTCATCACATAAAGGAGGACACACCGGTCCTCTCCTACAAATTAATTTATCGGATACAGCCTAATGGTCAAAGCTCTGCTCATTGACATCGAAGGCACTACAAGTTCTACTCACTTCGTGAAAGAAATTTTGTTTCCTTACGCCGCCCAACAACTTCCAGCGTACTTGAGAAACAACCCAAACAACCCGCAAGTCAAGGCAGCGATTAATGAAATCGCCACACTGGCCAGCATCAATGCCAACGATGTCGAATCTATTATTCAACAACTTTTGGAATGGATCAAAAATGATAAAAAAATCACCGTTCTCAAAACCTTACAAGGCCTTATTTGGGAAGAAGGTTACCGCAAAGGCGATTACAAAGCCCATGTCTATCCCGATGCCTATGACCATTTGAAAAAATGGCAGCAAGACAACATCCCCTTGTACCTTTATTCATCGGGTTCCATTAAAGCCCAGCAACTTTTTTTTAAGTTCAGCGACTATGGGGACATACGTTACCTGTTTCAAAATTATTTTGACACCACCAGTGGCCACAAAAAAGAAAGCACCTCCTACCACAATATTGCCAAAGCCCTACAACGGCCTTGTGAAGAAATATTGTTTTTATCCGACATCGTTGAAGAACTGGATGCCGCCAAAGAAGCGGGCATGAGTACATGTTGGCTGGTACGAAAAGCCGACACGTCCGCCACAGAAGAGCAACTCAATAATCCCCCTCATCCCACAGCTGAATCGTTTAGTCAGATTCAGGTTTCTTTGGATTAACCACTACAATCTTCCGTCAAATTTGTAGGGGCGCACACATCGGTGCGCCCCTACAGATTTTTATATCGATTTAGCCTAATTACCTTCCATAACCACAACAGTACCCGCTATATCATCATGCAAACAATAATGTGAACTCCTAAAAATCATTAAAACATTAACGACACCGAAAATAAATCCTACAAAAGGTATAAAACCGATAACCATCATCAAGATCTCTCTTAAAGCCAACAAACGACCAAAACCAATTTCTGAACCATCTTTAGCAACAATTCTCATGCCTAACATCTTCTTACCAATTGACGCTCTAAACGCATACAACATCAAATAATTAACAGCCAACAACAACAGCATAGGACCAGAGTAAAAAGGATCTTTAAGTAAATCCATAGTATCTAACTGAGGTATACTTTCAGGATTTTGAAAATCTATTTGACTAATAAAATTCACAACCCACGGTATCATCAATAACATCATAATCAAGTGATCAATCATCTTGGCCACAAGTCGCCTCCAACGATTAGCTAAATTTAATTCATTTGGAATATCATTTTGATCCGTCTCAGTTTCCATCGACGCATTTGGAGCTTCATAAGGATTATTTTCATTCATAAAATCACAATTCTTTAGCAATTTATACGGCAGTTATTTTTTTAAACTAGGGTTGCATCTGATTAAACTCCATCATTAATGCCGGAAAAATAATGGCTGCAATTACTCCTAAAATACCTAATGCGAATCCTACAATGGTATAGATACCAACAATTTTAAAAACCAACCTTAATTTGTCAAAAGCAATTTTTAAATCATCTTCATCGCCTGATTCAAATAACGAACTTATTTTTAACAATAACATACCAAGCCAAAATGGAATCCATGTAATGACCAAACCGATACCCAAAGTCGCCAAGGTGTAGAGCACGGCCATAACAATTGACACCACTCCAAGAAATTTCAACCAACCCTTTGCCTTTAGAATAGGCTTCACAAAATCTGGAACACCTTCAACATCTCTGTCCGCGCTATTCGTAGTAGAAAATTCATAGGGATTTCGTTCAACATCCATAATAGATACCTTTCAATATTAATTAAAACTGATATTCAACTGTAAAGAATTTATTTATCGATTTGAATCAACAAATTAAAATTAATTTAAAGTATTTGTGAACTTTTGATTTCTAGGTATTTATTAACCAAGGCAACGGGCAGATCCATAGGTTCAACATCTAGGGTAAGCACATTACGATGATTGAGTTCTTCATGGGCTTTTCTTCTTTTATTGAGATAATGGTGTGTGGCAGCCACCGTAAGAGAATCCTCAAAATCATGGATTTCTTTATCTAACACACGGTTCAATTCAACTTCTTGCAAACTAGCAAATACCACTAAATGGTTCTTTTTGAGTAAGTGAATGGAAGGTACTACATCATCGGCATCTTCATCTCGCAAATTAGATAAAATAATAACCAGTGAGCGTTTTTTTAGAGAAACCATCAATTCGGTTGTTGCTGTAGAATAATCTGAACCCTGACTGCTGGGCTGCAAATCATAAATCGTATTCATCATTTCATTAAAACGGTGCTCTCCTTTGCGCGGAGACAACCATCGTTTTTCACCTGAAAATGTCATCAATCCCACACTGTCCCCCTGTTTCAACGCCACATACGTCATCAACAACAACGAATTAAGTGTATGATCAAAATGGCTCAAATCACCTTCTTTGGCCAACATCCGACGTCCACAATCTAATAAAAACACAACTTGTTGATCACGCTCTTCCTGATATTCACGAGACACTAATTTTTTGATTCGAGAGGTCGCTTTCCAATCTATTTGACGCATCGAATCACCCGGGCGATAGGGTCGGAGTTGATGGAAATTCAAACCTTCGCCTCGACGTCGTTTTTTTATAATGCCCATTTGACTCAAACGGTTTTCAGCAGCCAAAACCGCATAACCTGAGACCGCCCTAAAATTAGGGTACACTTTGGTTTCATTGTCATGACCAACTTTTATACTTCTATCTAAAAAACCAACCAAACCTTCAATCACAAGTTGAGTTTGACCAAAATAGATATTACCTCGCACATGTGGACGAATACGGTACTCTAGCTTCAGCACACCACGTGTTTGGAACTCGATAGAACGAGGCAATCCTTCAACATCCACTTCTGACGGATAAAAATCATAAACTTTCAGTTTGGCAGCGGATGATCCCTCATAAATAATTTTAAGCTTGACATTCGACCAAATACCTAAAGGTAAGGGATTAGGCACATCACGTTGAACCGAATAAACTTTAATCTCTGTTCGTTTAAAATCCACAACCACAAGAGCCACAATCACAAGTAATAAAATCAACCAGCCATATAAAGCCCAAGGCCATACCGTTGCCATTAATCCAACAAGTCCTAATAGAATAACTGACTTAAATAACTGCTTGCCTGGCCTCATATTCTTGGAGCTTCAACCTTTCCAACAATATCCAACAACACATCATCTGTACTATGACCTTCTATTTCTAAAGCAGGGGTCAAAGCAATACGATGTCTCAAGGCAGGCAGCACTATTTTTTTGATATCATCAGGCGTCACAAAATCACGGCCCGCCAACAACGCCGCTGCTCGAGCTGACCTGATCAGAGAGATGCTTCCGCGTGGACCAGCACCCACAGAAACACCCGACCATAAACGTGTTTGTCTCACAATGTCTACCGCATATTCCACAACACGACGATCTACCTGCAAACCAGATACAATTTTCTGCAACTTGAGAATATGGTCTGCACTCATGACCGCCCTTACAGAATCAACATCCAAAGCGTTAGCTGTAGAATTGTCTGTCACCGCTGTGACCATGTCCACCTCTTCTGACACCTCTGGATAATCAATAAGAATCTTCAAAAGAAATCTATCCAATTGCGCCTCTGGCAGAGGGTACGTCCCCTCCTGTTCTAGTGGGTTTTGTGTGGCCAAAACCATATAAGGCAACGAAAGAGCTAATGTGTTCCCTTCAATAGTTACCTGCTGTTCCTGCATCACTTCTAACAAGGCGGATTGTGTTTTGGCTGATGCTCGGTTGACTTCATCCGCCAACAGGATATTGGTGAACACCGGACCTTTTCTAAGTCTGAATTCTTCCATTTTTGAGTCATACATCATATGGCCACAAATATCTGAAGGCATCAAATCGGGAGTAAACTGTATGCGTGCCGAATTACCATTAAAAGATTTTGACAAAGCTTTGACTAATAGAGTTTTGCCAAGACCCGGAGCCCCTTCAATCAATACATGACCACCCGCTAACAAGGCCACCAGCACTTGATCAATCACATTGCGCTGACCAACAACTACCTGACTCACTTCATTCTGCAGGCATTTGACAAGTGTGACAGCTAGTTCAAATGGTGAAGGCTCTTTAGGAGTTTCACTCATCTTTTCTGCCGCCGCATCATTTATCGTATTTTCAATATCGTCCATCAATTCACCTCACAGTTTTTTTCTAATAATTTCTAGATCCAGAATACTTTTTATAACCGAACCCTTTTCTTGCTGACAATCTCTAACTAAGGCTTGTTTCACTTCCTTTGGTTGCAAGCCCGATATTTCTGCACATTTTTTATAGAGCTCATTTTCTCCAATATGATTCCACTGTGGCCGTTTTGCGCTCATTTGTCGTTTAAGAGTTTCGCGTACACTTTTCAACAAAACATGACATTGTTTCGAATCCCAAAAAAAGGAAGCACTGGCTTCAACATGTTCCATCAATCGTCTACGTTCAATACCGATTTCTTTTTTGATGGGGCCACATCTCCCACTCACGGACCACAGCCAAACTAATAGGCCCAACATCACGGCAAGAACTAAATAAGTGGCATTCACCCAAATCCACATAGCCAAGTTTTGAACTTCATCTCTACGCAACACACACAGGTGACGGCCATCCCCTGAAATGTTCTGAGTCATCAAATTCCAAAATATCAACGCATGATCCGATTCACCTAATTGGTCACTGTACATAAAGCGAGCATCTGCCAGTAAAGTGACCTTACCTTTGCCTTTTTCAATTTCAATATAAAAGGCCGAATGTTCAGGCCCCTGAATCAATCGATCTGGACCTTCTTCACTGATGAGTGGCCTGTATTCAACTTTTTTGACATTTGGATCTCCATCTTTTTTCTTATACTTATTGATAGAATCACGACTGCGATCTAGGTAAAAAGATCTTATTTCAACCTCTTTAGAAATCCCTGACATCTCGATAAACATATTTTTGGCTTCTATATAATTTTCAGTTCCTACAGCTAAAGCTTTAAAAATCAAATCATCATCCACATCTTCATGGGCAGGTGTCACGACCAAATGACCTCCTCTATCAACCCAATCCAACAATTGTTGCGTTTGTTTTTTGCCCACTGTAATACGATCCGTGTCCATCAATATGGTGTGAACATCTTCTAATTCAAAAGGGATACCTGTGTAAGATTTTACTAAAACATCTCTTTTTTCAAGTAATTCTTGACCTGCGAGAAAATTATTTGAAAGAGCCTCATAAGAAGGTGGTGAACGGTACACATACATTTCTTTATCCGACTCCATAGCATTACTTTTTACATAAAATAAGTAGCCAATGAAAGAAAAAACTATCACCAGACACACCGTCACAACAATCCATGCCCGCTTACCCACGACCACCCCCAAAACCTAGGTTATACTCTCGACATAAGGCTTGAAATGCATCATCTTCAGGAAAACGATGGGCATAGGCCGTGATTTGCCATGATCGTGCGATGTTTTCAAAAACGGTAGCATCCCGTTGAGCTAAGTGATGACGAGCGATATCTATACAATCACCTTCTGTGCAATGCAATCCCAATTCAACACGGTCACTGTGAGCTAAAAATGCTAAAGCACCACGGTACAGAAGACTCATCGCTTCAATGGTTTTATTCTCTCTCCAGAGCTTGAGTGCTTCTTTAGCGACATCATCAGGCAAACGATCAATGCGGATATCCATACCAAATAAAGTTTCTGGCGGAATTGGTTTTTTAATTCTTGTTTTGCCTGAATTTTTCCAGAGGGTCGTCAGGTAATAGGCAAGACTTATAACCGCAATAATAATAACAATCCACATCAACACCAACATAAGGCTACCTAAGAAGTTGGAAAATCCACTACTGCTACCACTTGATTCTCTCCGTTTTTTAGGCTCTTCCTCTTTTTCCAGCGATCCGCCATACTTAATGTCTTCAAGAATGTCTCTCACATCGCTGCGCAATGATTTTTCAATGGGTATGGGATCGCTTATATCCGAAGGTTCTGCCAGCAACAACATTGGATTAAGTAGGCATAACACGATAATAATTATTTGACTTAAATTTCCCGATCTTTTTTTATGTTGTTGAACGCGTTCTTCATCCACTTCAGAAGCCTGTATGCTCTCTATTCTTTTGGCCAATTTTTTGAAAGTGACCTCTATATCCCAAGATTCCAAATGAGTTCTTCTGTTCAAATAAAGAGAAAATCCCGAAGCTACAAAAAAAGGCCCTATCACCGACACAGCTATATAATAAAAAGTACATGTCATCCAAAAATACGGTGCATTCTCTTGAAAAAATAAGCGCCAAAAATTATAGAGTGAATCCGCTAAAACAGCTTGTTCTGAAAGAACATTCACCTCAAAATTAACATAAAAAAACACCAAAGGTACAAATATAAGTATCATTTCTAGATGAGCGTACGAAAGGCTCATCAAACCCGCTGTCGACGCATAACCACGACGTTTTAAAAGAGAAAGGCGTTGTCTTTTGGGTTTTCCCTCCAATCCTTCCAGTTGTCTAACAGGCAAGGTAAACGATCTAGAAAAATCCAATAACCGAAGCCAACTAAGAGCTAAAATAAGATCCGTGTTAAAAATTTTTTTAAAAAAGGAAAGGGATTCTTTCAATGTCGGTACATGGCCAAATGTCGCCTGTGACAACACAGAAAGGCAAAGCCTATCATAAAGAGGTTTGAACCACCAAAATACAAAAATCGCCCAACTTGACCCTAAGGTAAAACACAATACCAAAAAAAATGGTAAGGTAATCAAAAGCCAAATGGCATAAATCGGTTTGAACCATTCTCGTACCATGGCAAAACCTAATTCAACCGATTCCCACGTGGAACGGGGCCTGACGGCGACGACCAGGTTATCTAACACGCTGTTCTCTCCCAACAAAAATGAAGTACAAAACAACCAGAGACCACAAACAAGCTCCTACTATGTATTTGATGTTAGCCGATACGATATTTTCTTTGATAGGTGACCAAAAACCTTCAATAAATGCCGCCACAAAAAACATCATCACAAAACCATAAATAAGTGGCATACATTCTCTTCCCGCAATTTTAATGGCTTCTCGGCGCGTTCTATCTTTAGGAATGATAAAAGCCAAACCTAACTTCAAACCCGCCATGCCCGAGATAACAATAGCTGTCAATTCAAAAGAAGAATGGCCAATCACAAAGGGGAATAATTTAACACCCATACCTTCAACATAAAGATGACCAAAGACAGCACCAATAAAAATACCATTAAATGCTAAGGTAAATATCGATCCTATCCCAAGAATCAAGCTACTACCAAATGTTTTAAGCCCTATTCCCGTATTGTTGTAAACGTAAAAACCAAACATCGTGATATCATCTGAAAAACCACGTTCATGAGCTTTAGCTGGGTCATACATTTCTTCCATCTGTTTGACGGTTCCCGGATCGATAACACTGTAAACCATTTCAGGTGAAAAATAGATTAAAAAAATAATAAAAAAAAATGGCCCATAAAAAAGAAACGATGCCACCCAAAACAATTTGATATCTTTTCGAACCGCTCTAGGAAAATCTTGCGTAAATATTTTTTTAAACCGACCTATTTTTTTCGCCTGAGATTGGTAAAAAAACTGGTGCCCCCTCAAGACCAAATCATTTAGCATTTCTGTGAGCTTACTTCCATAATTTCTATGTCTGGCTAGATCCAACTGTTGGCAAACCTTACGGTAAAGATGTGGAAATTCATCCATATGGGGAACAACATTATTTTTCTTCCTGCTCTCAAGGTTGTCCAGCAATTGTTTGAATTGCTTCCAATGATGTTGGTTAGACTTTCGGAATTCTTCTTGATTCATTTCTGACCTACCAAGGCATTCGCATATCCCACAATCTTCATCACCGCTTCTTTATTTTCAGCTTCCGTAAGATCACTTAAGATATTAGCTAATTCAATATTCCGAGACATCGATTGCGTGCTAACACGTTCTGCATATGAAATGATGGCCTTTTGTTCTTCAGCAACAAGACTGAGGGGAGGCCTTTCAGGTTTTTCTTTGGGGATTTTTGAGGTAGTTGTTGATTTTGAATTCACAACATGAACCACCAATGTACCGGCCGCGATATCGCCCAAACGTTTGAACCGTTTGTTGATCAACATCGTACACAAACCCAAACCATACATGAATGGATAAAAATCAATACATGAAATCAAATTCCTTAAAATAGACCCGCCCCAAGAAACAGGTGTCCCATCGTCATTCAAAACCCGCAACCCCATTGATTTTTTACCAGGTGTTTGCCCATTTTTTTTAACCTCAAAATAAACAGGATAAAACCATTCATTGAAGAATAAAAAAATCAATATTAATCCCGTACCATAATCTTGAAAAATCACCCCCAAAACCAAACCAACAGCCACATCAACAATAACCCGTATAAAAAAATCAATGATCCAAGAAAACGCCCGTACAACAGGACTGGCGGGTGACAGATTAAGTTCAACACCTTCAGGCGTTTGTATTTTTTGAACCGTATCTATCATATGCAAATAAAAAACTTTCTAACAAACTCTAAAAAGTGATTATAGTCAACTATAGCTAACAAACCAATTCGATTTAACAAAAGAGAATGTCCTTAGCTGTCTCTAATCATATAAAAATAATATAAAACAAAGAAAAAACCCGATTAACAACCACTCGATAGATCATAACATTTGGACGTTAACATATTTTTCAAAACTCTTAAAAGTTTTATTTGAACATAGAAACACAAAGCTGTTTGGCTCGGCATGCCCACGTATGCTTTTCCTCTGCTTTTTTTCTGCCATTTTCAGCTATTATTTGACAGTGTTCGGTGTTGTTCAATAGAGCTTTAAGTTGTTGGGGGAGATCTTTTAGTCTGTCCCAATCAAAAAAAATGATCTCTTTGCCTTCTTCAAATTCTTCGCTCAACCACGTGCTTTTATCACTAATAGTAACCGCAGCATTGCGCAAAGAAGAAAGCACCCTTTCGTGAGAGCCCGCTGTAAATCCTGGGAGAACATTGAGAACAATTTTGGATTGGCCCATATATTGCAGAATTTCCCCCGTACTGGCTTCGCCTCTGAAATCAAGATCTCTGACTTCAGTTTTTAGTTGCCGCCATCCCTCACCCCACCCCCATGCACTGAGTAATCCTTCTTGGGCAAGAAGTTTAAGAACTCTATAACGTTTTTCATGACGAACAAATCGATCGGCAAGAGTCAAAAAAGTAGCGTTGTCATAAAACCATGGGGGGTCAACACTGTCATTATTTGAAAAAGCAATTTTTCTAGCCGCCTCTTCGATTGACAAATCTGATTGTCCCTTCATACAGGTAATAATGCCTTGTACTAATTTTCTAGAATCCTTCGGCAATGCATTTATTTTCTGCTGCAATTCAAGAGGATTTTCTAATGAACCCGCAAACATCACATCAATCTCTTTTGTCGTGGGAATGTTTTCCGCACACATTCCCCCGTGAGGAAAAAAATAGCACGGACGTTTATCTCCTAAATCTTGAGAAATAAATTTGGCATGTTTTTTGTCTACGGTTAAAAAAATCATATTCTCTATCGGCTCTTTGATCACGTCTAGATGGTACAAAGGGTGATCTAACAACATCACCACCAAAGGAGAACCTGTCACATCATGCCAAGAACGCCCCCCCACATCTAAAGCAGCTCGAATTCCATTAAAAGAAAATACAAATGCCGGTTTCGCCGCTAGGGCTTGATTGAGTTGGGCAACATTGTTTTGAGAAAGATCTGCCTCAAAAACCTCCATACCACTTTGTCGAAAACCTTCAATAAAACCAGGAGTAAAGGTGTCAAACAATCGGTAACGGGAGTCACCTGTGTACAGTAGGATAGCGCTCAGCGAGCGCCCAGTTTTGTATAAAGTGATTTGGCGACCACAGCAGGAACCAAATGATCAACCTTACCACCTAAAGCAACGGTTTCCCGAATCAGTTTAGAAGAAATAAACGAATGCTCCGGTGCTGCTGTCATAAAAACAGTTTCAACACTGGCATCAAATGTTCGATTCGTCAAGGCCATAGAGATTTCTGAATCCACATCCAGCATGCCGCGAATACCGCGAATGATCGTGAACACTTTATTTTGCTGACAAAAATTCACCGTCATGCCTTCAAAAATTTGCACAGACACGTTATCAAGATGACGGGTAGCCATATTGAGAAAATCATATCTTTCCTGAGGTGAAAAAATTGGCGTTTTTTCAAAATTCACACCAATCCCCACAATCAAAGAGCTTGCCAAGCGAGAAATTCTTTCAATCATATCTAGGTGTCCATTGGTTACAGGATCAAAGCTACCTGGATACAAGGCTCTCATACCCGGCCAATACTCCGGTAATCAAAACCTTTGTCACGCATGACAGAAGGATCAAATAAGTTACGTCCATCCAAAATAATGGGATGCCCCAATCGCTTTTTGAGGTCATCCAAATCAATATCTTTAAACTCTTGCCACTCTGTCATGATCACTAAAGCTTCCGCTCCATCCATCACTTCTTCTTTGTTGGCGGCATAGGTGATTTTGTCTCCAAAAATATTTTTGGTGTTGGGCATGCCTTGAGGATCATAAGCTACAATATCCGCCTTCTCTTCCAATAGAGCGTTAATAATATCAATAGAGGGTGCTTCACGCATATCATCAGTTTCTGGTTTGAAGGCTAAACCCAAAATACCAATTTTTTTACCTTTCACAATCCATAGCGCATTTTTAATTTTATTCACAAACAATTCTTTTTGACGTTTGTTGATCAGCTGTACTTCGTTCAACAACTGAAAGTTGTAGCCTAGTTGATTGGCAATTCTTTCAAAAGCTTGAACATCTTTGGGGAAACAACTTCCCCCAAAACCCACACCTGCATTTAAAAATTTGGGTGATATACGAGAATCCAATCCCATACCTCTCACCACATCGTCAATACTGGCTCCAGCCATCTCACAAATATTGGCCACCGCATTAACATAAGAAATTTTTAAGGCCAAAAAAGAATTGGAGGCATGTTTGATGATTTCTGCAGAATTGATACCTGTAACCACCAAAGGGCAATCAAAGGCCTCATAGAGTTCTTCAAACATTTTTTTAGCGCGGTCGCTTTCCACTCCCACCACCACGCGGTCAGGTTGTAAGGCATCTTCAATAGCCGAACCTTCCCGTAGAAATTCAGGATTGGAAGCCACATCAAATTCTTTACCTGGAGCACAACGGTTAATGGTCATTTTAACCTTTTCACCTGTTTTGACAGGAACTGTACTTTTTTCAACAATCAATTTGTAACCGTTAAGATTTTTGGCAATTTTTCTGGCAACATTTTCCACATAAGAAAGATCAGCCGTGCCATCATTATCCATGGGCGTGGGCACACAAATAAAGACAATATCCCCATCAAGAATACCTTGGTCCACATTTGAGGTAAAAGAAAGACGGCCGGCTTTTTTATTTTTAACCACCAACTCAGCCAAACCAGGTTCATAGATAGGAATCTCTCCGCGGTTCAACATATCAACTTTACTCTGATCAATATCTACGCAGACGACCTCTTTGCCCTTTTCGGCAAAAATAGTTCCCGTGACCAAACCCACATAACCTGTACCTATCACTGTTAATTTCATACTTTTAGGCTCCTCAACAATTGATTGCTTAGAGATATTCTATCCTTAAAAGGAGTTGATAATAATTTAAATCGCTTTTTGGGTGACAAAATAACCGTAGGGGATGGAATTAAATACATTAATTTACCCTAATAAATCCGTAGGGGCGAAACCGATGTGTTCGCTCTTATTGACAATTGAAATTCTCATATCATCGCAGGGCATTTGGCAATGGAACAAATATACGTAAAAAAAGGGCGGACACACCGGTCCGCCCTTACATAATATTTTATGTGTGTTAGAAACTTAAGACATTGAGGCGATGCGTTGCATCAGCTTGCTCTTCATACGTGAAGCGGTATTTTTTTTGTAAATACCAACACTCACCGCTTGGTCAATGACTTTTTGCACATCACTTTGCTGCTTGAGAGCTGTTTCTTTATTACCTGAAGAAATTGATTCATTCAACTTCTTGATAAAGGTTTTGACCTTACTTTTGCGCGCACGATTACTAGCGTTGCGAATTGCAGTTTGACGGACACGTTTTAAAGCTGATTCTGTATTGGCCATAATGGTTTTTCTCCTAAATTTTTATCAAATCAAATCGGCAACATCTTTGAAATCAATATCGATTTCATAAATCTTTTCAAACAACTCTTGAGAAACTTCTTTTTCACCTAACAACGAATAGCACTGCGCTTTCAAGTAAATGATCTCTTTCCAAGTGTCTGAACCCTCATTCAACTTTGCCAAGCAGTTGTCTAAAGGTTTGATGGCCATTTTGGGTTTTTCCAAGGCCATAAAACATCGAGCCAAAAATTCATTGGACTCGTGTTGTATTTTAGGGTCCCCAGCAGATTTTTGGAACATAGAAAGAGCTTCTTTATATTTTTTTGCTATATAGAGATATTCCCCATACCTGAACTTCATCCTCAAATCCGTGGGATGAGCGGCCACCCAGTCTTCATACACCAATAAACCCATTTTTAGCTCGTAAATATGGGATTTTTTGTAGTTTTCTTTCATTTTTTCATCTTTGGGATTTTTCTTATAGGCCAAAAAATGCTTTTCTTTTGTGGCTTTAGCCATTTCTAGCTTCACTTCACCAATACGAATACGGATAGTTTCATTGCTGGATTCCAATGCCAAGGCTTTTTCCAAATAGACAATACACTCTTTATACAGTTCACCCTGACGGTAGCGATCGGCAATTTTCTCCATAATTTTGACATTTTTAGGGTCATTCTCTAAATCTTCAAGAAAAAATTTCACCTGAGCACGGGCATCATCCGCATTACGGATAATTTTCCGAAGAGTTTCGTCCCTCATGGCCTCATTCTCATCTTTAACGGCAATTCCTTTTTTGGCCCCTGCTTTATCACCCACCATCGCTTTTTCAGCTTCAATGGTACGCAACATTTTTTCAATATCTTTTTGGGTAGAATCGATTTTCAAGACTTTTTCATAGCATTTTTTAGCTTCCTCACGATCATCCATCTTTTTATGACACAATAATCCTTTGCTTCTCCATAGATCGATGTTTGTAGGTTCAAGTTTGATCGCATCTTCTAACACCCACAAAGAAAGGTCATTCAAATCAAGTTGCTCGAAAGCCGACGACAATGCCACAAGAGTAGAAATATCATTGGGTTCTTCAAACAAAACATGTTCGGCCGCCACAACAATATCCTCTAGTTTCTTTTTGGTTTTCATTATGGTTTTCAGCTTGGCTACTGAGGTGGCATGCTTCATCTTGGCCAAGCCTTTTTTAGGATTTTCTACTAAATTTTGTCTCGCTACCAAGCGGAGTTTTTTACGGGCATCTATGTCATCGATACAGTTTTCCAGACCCATTTGTAGCTTTTCTGCACAGTAGGGATAATTCTTTCTGGAATATTCTTTATCTGCCCAATGGGCTAATTTTTTATCTATTGGCATACACATTTACTCCCTTAATAACTGCTGAGAATTATACACTATTCACCTTAATTGCACGTTGAGACGAATGACAGTCTATGTGTCTTTCAAATAAATAGCTTATAATCCACTATTATATGAAAAAATTAACGCTACAAGTTTATCCTCAACCCATCCTCAAGGAAAAAATGCCTGAAATTGAGGAAATAAATGATGATTTGGTGACCCATATCAATCAAATGTTTGAAATTATGTACGCTAACAAGGGCATTGGTTTGGCGGCAAATCAGGCAGGATGGAAAGCTCGAGTCGTCATCATGAACCTCAGCGGAAACCGCGAAAATGAAGATGAAGAGTTGGTATTGATCAATCCTGAAATTATTCAATGGGATAAGGAAACCTATTTGGATGAAGAAGGCTGTCTGAGTTTCCCAGGAGTTAAAGCGGAGGTTGAACGTAAAAAAACACTCACTTTCAAAGCTATTGATTTACAAGGTAGAGAAATGATTTATTCTGCCGACGAACTCTTTGCACGCTGCATTCAACATGAAATGGATCATTTGAATGGCATTACTTTTGTGGAAAAACTCACTCCTTTACAACGAGCACAGGTAGGCGATCAATTAAAAATTTTAGAAGACAACTATAAAAACCAGATCAACTAATATGAATCCTCGTATTATTTTAGTGGGCGCTGGTCCTTTTGTGCTGCCCATTTTTCATAAGCTCTTCAATAGCTCCATTCGTATTAAGGCTCTTGTCACTCAAGCTGATGCCGCCAGAGATCGAGGTAAAAAAATCAAAAGTCAGGAAGTCGCTGATGCCGCAGAATCCTGTGGAATTCCCGTTCTCAAACCCTCTAACATCAATACCATTGCTGATGAATTAAAAGAGGTGAACGCCGACCTTCTCTTGACGGCTAGCTACGGCCAGTTTATCAAACGGACCGTACGTGAAGCCTGCCCCTTCAAAAGCTTCAATCTTCATCCTTCACTACTCCCCCTTTATAGAGGTGCTACCCCCGTCAATGCCACTTTAAAAGAGGGACGCCATCACACAGGTGTCACTCTCTACCAAATGGAAAGCAAAATGGATGCGGGCCCCATAGCGGCTCAAGTCACAACGGATATATTTCCCAACGAAACAGCAGGAGAATTATTACTTCGCTTAGCGGATATCGCCGGAGAGTTAGCTATTGCAACTCTCCCCCTTATCGTTAACGGCACAATCACATTACGAGAACAGCAGCATGAAAATGCCAGTTTTTGCCACAAACTCAGTAAACAAGACGCCTTAATCGATTGGACATTAACAGCCACAGATATTCATAATCGCCTACGAGCCCATCACCCATGGCCAGGAAGCTATTGCCACTATCAAGGCAAACGGCTCACACTGTATGATTCGGAAATCGTTGAGGTCTCAAAAAAATTACCGCAGTCTGCTGGTACACTTCTCGACGTTTCCAAACAAGGCGTGACCGTGAATTGCGGAGAAGGTAGTATTCTTTTCAAATCCTTCCAACTCCCCGGCAAGAAAAAATTAGATGCGGCCACATTTTTAAACGGCAACAAGTTACAAGCCGGCGAATGCTTCCAGTGACTGGGGATTGGCTAGGGCATCTTGGTTACTGACCTCTTCACCCATTAATATATTGAGTACCGCTTTCTCGACTCGTTTTCCACTTAAGGTACGGGGAATATCCGGCACTGCATGAATCAGGCATGGCACATGACGAGGCGATGCCTCAGAACGTAGTCGTTTTTTGATATCATTGATTCTTGAATCACTCAGCTCACCTTCCAACACCACAAAAAGGCAAACCTCGATATCTCCTTCTTTAGGTCGTCCCACCACAATACTATCTATGATCCAAGGAAATTGTTCCACAATTCGGTAAATTTCAGCCGTACCAATACGCACTCCGCCAGGATTGAGGGTCGCATCACTACGGCCATACACCACCACCGCTTCTTCTGAGGTGATTTTAATGTAATCTCCTTGAGTCCAAACACCGGGAAATTTATTGAAGTACGCTTGATCGTATTTTTTCCCATCAGGATCATTCCAAAATTTTACGGGCATGTTAGGGAAAGGTTGAACACAGACCAATTCTCCTTTTTCCTCCACCACCGCTTGGGCTTCATCGTTGTAAGCCTTAACATCCATCCCCAACCCTAAGCCTTGAATCTCTCCAGAACGCAGTAGCGAAAGAGGATTGCCCTGCATAAAACTTCCTATAATATCTGTGCCCCCACATATAGATGAAAGTTGCAGGTCCTGTTTGACATTGTCATACACAAAATCCATATGTTTAGGAAGAAGCGGAGCTCCTGTAGACAACATCACCCTAAGACTCTCCAGAGAATGGTTTTCGCTAGGACGATAATCACTTTTTGTAAGCGACAACAAGTATTTGGGACTGATACCAAAATGAGTGATCTCACAGTCATCGATCATACGAAACAACACCCCTGGATCTGGAAAAAGAGGTTGACCTTCATAAAGCACAATACTCGCCCCTTGACTCAAGCCTGACACCAACCAATTCCACATCATCCAACCACAGGTCGTGAAGTAAAAGAGAACATCATCTCGTTTGATATCACAGTGCAGGCGATGTTCTTTGATATGAGCCAACAACGTTCCCCCTGCGCCATGTACAATACACTTGGGTACACCCGTGGTGCCCGATGAATACATGATGTAAAGCGGGTGATTGAAAGGCAGAGCTTCATAGCTTATTTGTGAAGCTCTGCCAAAATCTTTCCAGTTTACAGAGAAATTGTTTGTGGTATCAAGCTGACCTTCAGGATAAGGGATAGCGACAAGGGCCTTCAAACTGGGTAAGGACGATTTGAGTTCTTTCACTTTTTCAATCAGACTGTGAGTTTTGCCGTTGTAGACATACTGATCACTAAAAAAAAGAAGAACCGGATCAATTTGTCCAAAACGATCCAACACACCTTTAAAACCAAAGTCCGGAGAACAACTTGACCATATCGCTCCACAAGCAGCGGTAGCCAACATCGCAATAACGGCTTCTGGAACATTCGACATAAAGCCCACAATACGATCGCCCTTCTTGACACCCATATCTTTCAAACCTTGTTGGATACGCCCCACTTCCTGATGCAATTCTCGGTAACTCAATTTTCTCTCTGTCCCCTGTTCGTTGACAAAAATAAGAGCTGGGAAATCATCTTCTCGTCTCAACAAATTTTCGGTAAAATTAAAAGTGGCTTCTGGAAACCAAGATGTCTTCCTCATTGAAAACTCATCACACACAGCCCTTGGCTCCACAGTGCATATAATCTTGGCTTCATCCCATAGTTCTTGCCAAAACAGTTCACTATTATTCACCGACCAATGATGCAAAGTGCGGTAATTCATATCTGGTAAACCATGTCTATTTTTGACATTTAGCAAAAAATGCCACAGCAATGAATTTTTCATATAGGATTCTGATGGAGACCAAAGTAAGCGATTCATATGATTAATTTTACACTCCTTATAATAATTGATAGTATTTTCCACTAAATAGTTCAATTTTTCCGTTATTTTTTAGTATTTTTGATGAAAATGATTTTATTAGAAAAATAATTCCTCATTCTTGTAAACTTGTGATACATTTCTATAAGTCAAAAAAGTATAATAATAAGGTATTTTAATTTTAGGGGAAACAATGGGACGAATAGCCGAAAAGCGCACATTTAAAGTTAAGAAATCTGTGAGAAACGGAGTTTGCAGAATAATTGAAAATAGTAAAAGTTGTACAAGAAAAGTTCATTGTCGTGAACTCTGTTCTAAGCACCATACTTATTTTTTGAGATGGGAACTCATCGACAAATACGGAGCCAAACAAAAATTTACTTATGTTGAAAACAGCAAATATCGCATCAACAAAAAGGGTAAAGCCACAAAATGTCGAATTATTGAAAATGGTAAAGCCTGCAACCGCGGATTACACGGGCGCGGACTATGCGCCAGACACTGGCTAACTTTTGAAAGGCACGACTTACTAAAAAAGTACGGTACAAGTTCTCGCAAAGACCCTCGTACTTTTGCTCTCAAAAAGACAATCAAAAAAGGTGTCTGCCGTATGGTTGAAAATAGTAAAAATTGCAACACCAAATCAACCAGCCGCGGTTTATGTAGCAAACACTATCTCAGATTTCTGAGAAGTGGACAAATCAAAAAATTTGGGACAAAGAAATAAATCTATCAAAGGCTCAAAAATAAGCCTTTGATAATTTCTTTTCACTGAAAGTTTTGTACTGCCGGTGTCACCTTCGGTGATCGCACAACCTTAACATTTGGCGATAACTTTTTGAATTTTTCGACATCCTCCTCTGACATCTTCACATAACCTACATGTAATATCTTCAAAGCTGTCAGTTTCGACAATTTTTCAAACCATCGTAAAGTTGATAGTTTTCTTCGAGTGACATTTCTTGTGACGACATTCAACCATTGAGGTAAGGTTTTTGTATTGCCATTCCATAACTTTTCCTTGTCGATAACACGCACACAAACTTCCTAAGTGATATCATCCACCACATTGTTTGATCGAGCATTTTTTTGAACGATACGCCTGATTTTTGGTAAATGTGCTACGAGATTTTTCCGAACTGTCATTTCCAGATCACTTTCTAACTATCTCTATACGAAAAACTATAGGGAAAAAAATCAAATTTACTCAAAATTATATCAAATACCAAAAAACACAATTTTATCCTCATAACCACGTATTTCAGTGAAATTCAAATTATCCCCGTGCCACATCACACAACTGTTGCTAATAAATCGATGCGAACAGGTGGTATTATTCATATCGTCTCATTAAAAAAACTCGAATGACATTCGGATTTTGAGGACTGTCTCTTATCAACCGATTTTCGAAGTGTCTAGAAGAACTCCAATTTCCCCCAATTTTTTCTTCATATCATCTTTATTAACACTTTTCATATAAGCATCCTCAGCGGAAATTTTATCTTTTTTGACCAACTCTTGAAGAGTGTCATTAAGAAGACGGTTACCATCTTTACGCCCCATCTGCATCATGGATTCCACTTGGTGCGTTTTACCATCTCTGATATTGGCCGCAATACCTGATGTCATAATCAAAATCTCTAAAGCCGCCGTACGCCCGCCCCCTTTTTTCTTCAGCAGTGTTTGAGAAATCACTCCCTTCAAAGAACTCGATAACATCAAGCGAATTTGTTCTTGCTCATCTGCCGGAAACTGGTTAATCAAACGGTCCACTGTAGATGCTGCCGTTGAGGTATGCAACGTTCCAAAAACCAAATGCCCCGTTTCAGCTGTTTCAATCGCAATACGTGTTGTTTCCAAATCACGCATTTCTCCCACCAACACAATGTCAGGGTCTTGACGCAACGCAGCACGCAACGCACGAGAAAAACTATCCGTATGTGTATGCACCTCACGCTGATTCACCAAACATTTGTGATTAGGATGAGTGAACTCAATAGGATCTTCAATAGTGAGGATGTGATCCTTACGTGTTTTGTTAATATAATCAATCATCGCGGCCAACGTTGTGGACTTTCCACTTCCCGTGGGCCCCGTTACCAATACCAAACCTTTGGGCAAATTACAAAGATTCAAAACCGATTCGGGTAAATCCAGTTGTTCCGCTGTTAAAATTTCTTCAGGTATAATACGAAAAACAGCTCCAACGCCCTTTCTATCCATAAACACATTGGCACGAAAGCGACCCGTTCCTTCTAAAGCATAAGCAAAATCTGAATCTGCACAACTTTCAAACTCCTGCTTATTGCGATCAGGCATGATCTCCATCACATCGTTCAATAGAGATTCATGTTCAAGTGCGGGCTCACCTTCAATGGCCGCCATTTCACCATCTTTACGCACCATCGGGGTCATGGACACACTCAAATGAAGGTCACTGCCCCCCATTTCTACTAATTTTCGAAACAAACGGTCAATTGCTGCCATGATTTACTCCTGTCGATCTCTTCAATATGCCCCATTCCAACCAAAAAGCAAGTAATAATATCAGGCCTTCCAACAAGACAATATTACGAAAGCTGTGGAACAACAACTTTCCAGATTCATTGTACTCAATATGAAATTTGAGATAATAAAATCCCAATACCGTGCCCAACACCGTCAAAAACACACGCCGTTCGCAAAAAGGCAAAAACAGCATCAATACAGCGGCGTACCATGGATTGGCAATAGGGGACAGCAGAAACAAACCCATTAAGCAACAACCTAGTGCCACAATTTGTTCCCTCTTATCACTCACATTTTTTGCTTTCCACAAACACCGTAACAACCATAACAAAGCAATAATACTGAGAATAAAACGCATCCAGCTCTCTTGTATGGTTTTTATGTGATACTCATCTTTTTCAGAGAAAATATAAAAAGGGGTGTAGGCTTTTATTTCTTCATCTGGATCTTGACCTACGGCTTTAATCACCTGTGCGACAGGTTTTTCAAGACATTTCACCAACACTGAATTGGTATTCCAGCCCGTTGCTCCCATTGTTTTGAGCCCTTGAAACTGCCGTGATCCTGCTGAATGGAACATTAAAAATCCCAACAACACAATAACAGCCACCAGCAAACACGGCACGAAAGCTTGTTTCTTTTTCCACAACAACACAAATAAAGTCGCAGGAACAATAAAGTACTTAGCCAATATCCCGATCCCCAACATTAAGGCCCATTTGTAGCGTGCGCCCTGTACCCAAAAGTAAAGAAGTCCCGCTGTCGCGCACACCATCAACACATCTAAGTGAGGGGAATTGATCAATTCTTTGATCACCAAGGGATTCCACGCATACCAAAACACCAAAGCAGGATCACGTTTTAGAACCATCAGAGTACGAACTATCAAGTACATGGTCAAACATTCCACCAACACAAATAGACATCTCAACACATAAAGACTTCCCGGCTTGATCCAAGCAGATGTCATAAAAAATAACTGTGACACCGGAGGATACACACTGGGGACCGCAGGAAAATTCACACGATCCAACACAGGAATATCTCTAACGCCCTGCCACTGCTTATCGTAAAACAATTCACCAATACGTAAATCATTACCAAGATTTCTTAACTTTTTCATATCATCCACTAGAATCTTCGGCTCTTGTGAAAATGGCGAATTCCCTTTATCATCCGCTAACTCCAAAGCAGACAGGGCCTCCACATAACGAGAAGAATCACCCACTTCCTGAATCTCACTGGGGCTAAATTTATAAGGGTTAACCCCTTCCGCCAGCACCGCTCCATCCCAAAGATAACGATAAAAATCATCTTCCTGAATCGGATTAGAAAACACCATCAACAAGCGAAACAACAATCCAAATGCAAGCACCCATTGCCAACTCATAGAAGATTTCTTATAACCCCAAGCTGTTAGCATCAACACCACAAATAACAACACCCACAACACCACAAACAACACAATCGGTCGCTGCGTATGTTGATGCCCGTATTGAAATGAAAAAGAAAGGAATAACATTCCAAGCCATACAATAGAAAACAGGATGGCAAAATATTTCATTTTTATTTTAACATGTTGATCTGTTTTGTGTAGGTGCACCCCTACACAGACACTTATTCAACCAACAACTCTTTTAATTCCACCAATTTTTCCTGACAAAGTTCAGCCGACGCAGCTTCCAGATTAAGACGCAATTTAGGTTCTGTATTACTCTTACGGATATTAAACCACCAATCCTCAAATTCCACCGTCAAACCATCCAGTTCATCCTTCTTGCCCGATGAATAACGCTCGCCCGCTTTTTTGATCATCGCATCTTTATCTTCAATGGTAAAATTAATTTCCCCACTGTGATGATAAACGCGATAAGGGTCTATCAACTCACTCAACGTTTTATCTGTATTAGAAAGAAAATTCAACATCAACACAAAAGCCAACAAACCCGAATCTGAATTGGCATGATCACGAAAATAAAAATGACCACTCAATTCTCCACCGAAAATAGCCCCTGTTTCTCTCAGAGTTTTTTTCATATGAGAATGACCTACCCGTTCGCGGTAAGCCTTACCCCCACATTTTTCAATGGTTTCCGGAACAATATGACTGGAGCGTAAATCATAAATAACGCCGCCGGCTTGTTCTTCTTGCAACAACAATTCAGCGAACAAAGCTGTCAACAAATCGCAAGGAACCACGCCCCCCTTTTCATCAATTAAAGCAAAACGATCGGCATCGCCATCAAAGGCCACACCAAAATCAGCTTTCTCGTCTTTAACTTTGGCGATCAGATCTTGCACACATTCTAATTTAAGTGGATTGGCTTCATGATTGGGGAAACGTCCATCTGGATCAAAGTACATGGGCACAATTTCACCACCATAAGCGTCAAATACTTTTTGCACACCAATGCCACCCATACCATTAGCTGCATCCACCACAATTTTAAAAGGTTTCCAGTTTTTCGCAAACTTTAACAAATGCGCTTTGTAACCCAACCAGGGATCCACCACTTCATTTGTGATCTCTTTATTTTCAACTAAAGGAAGGTCATCAGACAATATGATTTTCTCTACTTCGTTGAGTCCCCCTTCATAACTGAGAGCCACGGGACCTGCGGCACATATTTTCATGCCATTGTATTCCGCTGGATTATGGCTTCCTGTCATCATCACAGAACCATCACTTTCATAATGCTGCACCGCCCAATACGTTAAAGGTGTGGTACACATCCCCACATCAATGCACACACAACCTTCACTATTCGCTCCACATATAAAAGCATCACGCAGCATCACAGAAGTCGGCCTCATATCCCAACCCACAATCAACTTTTTGGCCTTCAAATAACGGGCCGTAGCGGCACCAATACGCTTGGCCAAATCTTCTGTCAGATCTTCTGGACAAAGTCCTCTGATATCGTAGCTTTTGAATACACTCATTATTTTTCCTTTTTCATTAGGCCAAACGTTCTTTAATTTTGTCTCTCATTTTTTCTAGATCGTCTGGGCTCTTCACAGGATAAAACCGTCCCTGATTTCCTTCCCGTGGAACCAAGAAAAAAGCCACATTGTCATCTGAACTATTCTTATTGAAAGCATATACCGTGTCTATGGCAATACGTTCAAACTGTAGCACTTCCTGGCCTTCTACCTTTTTGACCACAACATTCCAAGGAATAGCCGAATTAGGATCTTTGGCAAAGTTTTGTAATGACTTCAAACAATACATCAAATTATTAGGACTAAAAAAAGGCAAGATGTCTTGATCAAATACTTGATCAAAATAAATACTTTCCAACACACCCTTTACCCCATCTCTCAGGCAGGCCGCTCCACCCGCATCTCCAGGATTTTTACGCACCACTTCAACACCCATCATTTTTTGACTGTTCACAAAAGCGCCCAACAAAGAAGGCTCTATAGCTGCTCCCAAATTATCGATATTGGAAAAATCAAAGTGACTGACACCCCGCTTTGCCCATTCATCAAATGTCCCACTTTCTTCAAGGGCCCACAAAAAATCCCCATGTCCTCGGGGCGCTCTATCCTTACCCTCCATTGATTCAAACAATTTCCCTTCAAGAGTCAAACGAGGTGCATCTACTTGAACAAAAACTGTTATTTTTTTACGTCCAAAAAAAGATTTCTCAGTCAAATAATCCATGGTCTTTTGATGCGTGGCCGGAGAATTCATCAAGGCCACCGGAATTTCAGGGATTCCCAATAGTGCTTCCATTCGTGACATATGATTCAGTTTCAATTCCAAAAAACTAAAGCCCTCATAAACCTCACAAATTCCCTTAACCTTACCACCAAAACGCGTGGCCATTCCCCCATTCAACACCAAACGAGCCCAAGCCCCTTTTTTCAGCAAAGCCAAACCTGCTTCACGATCAGAATCAGGTAAAGACATAAAATCAACGATTTTATTTTCAGGAAAAGGCAAAATCCTTTCCGCATTCACCACATGGCTCTTAGGAGTCAACTCTCCAGATATATAAGCTTGCCGTAATTTCTCAAATTCCATACAGACATTCTATCCAAAACAAATCATCTTTTCCTGCAAATCATAAAAATATTTACGTAGGGGCGGACCGCCCCTACATCGTATGTTCTAAAAAATTAAGTATTTTTTCTAAAGGCAATCCCACGACAACGGCCTCTTCCCCTTCAATTTTCTCAACAAATTTTTTCCCTATTCCCTGCACACACAACCCTCCTGCTTTGCCCAAGCTCTCTCTTGTTGCTAGATAATCTTCAATTTCTTCTTCTTCAAGTGTTGTGAGAGTTACCCATGCCTCCTCAACAATACGTTCTTTCTTGCCTGACATAAGCAGGCAAGCCGCTGAAATCACCCGATGTCTTGTACCTATCAAACTACGAAACATCTTCGAAGCTTCTTCAATCGTTTCTGGCTTACTCAGCAAGTTCCCAGATCGACCTTCCACCACGGTATCCGCTCCAATCACCAATGCATCTGGGAACAATTTCGCCACCTCTTCAGCCTTCGCCTTCGCCCGTAACCAAGCCGTTTCAGCCACATCCGTAGATACAAGAGGCTCTTCATCCACTTCAGAAGGCCACACTGTCAGCACTACACCCGCCGTTTTCAACAATTCAAGGCGCTGGGGTGAAGCTGAAGCCAGAATGATTTTTTTTAGCGATTTACTCATCACATCAGATTATAATGACGTACCGTGACAACTGATAATGAAAAATCTTATTTATTTTCCATAAAATTTCTAGGGGCTGTGGTGGCCCTTATGGCACTTTCCATTTCTATTGGATTCAGCACTTTTTGTGATGATGATACCTTTTGGCATATTGCCTTGGGTCGCTTGATAAATAACCAATCTCTCCCCTCCAGTTCCCCTTTCACTTTTTTTGATACGAGTGAACATTTGTGGCAAGCTCAAACATGGCTGTTTGACTGGTCCCTATATCATCTATGGCATTGGGGAGGATGGCCTCTGATGCATCTGCTGCGTATTTCTCTATTGTTTGTTTTGGGATTTAGTATTTTGAAGCGTTATGGAGAAAAATCTTTGGGACCTTGCCTTTTACTTCTTCTTGCCACCCATTTTTTTTCTGCTCTTCGCCCCCACATGGTTGCCATGATTTGTTTGTCTTTGACTTTGGGAGAGCTCTGTAAAAAACCAAGCCGTTCAGGTTATGTGTTCTTGCTGATTCTTTGTGTGCTGTGGCAAAGTTGCCACGGCAGTTGGCCTTTATTTTTTGTTTGCCTAGTATCACGATTTTTTGAGAAAGACGCACTGAACAGAGAATTGGGAATATTTAGCATTCTTTGTGTTATTTCTCTTTTTGTCACTCCCCTAAATCCCTTGGACTCTCTTGCCATGAGCGCCCAAGTCAGTTTAGGAGAAGCAGGAAGTCTGTTCACCAGCGAGTGGCTACCTTTTTTTGATAGCCGTGGACAAGCTTATCTAGAATTCTCTTTTATCACAACTTGTCTGCTTATGATGTTATGGCTCAGTTGCTGTGTCAAACTTAAATATCGTCCACCTTGGGCCTCTCTTCTCTTGATCACCCTTCTTATATTGTTGACAGTAAAAGGTAGACGCTTTGCACCTTTTTTGTGCTTGGCCTTGGTGCATGACATGCTACAGTGTTTCCCAAAAATTAATTTCAAATGGCACAAAATTATCACATGGGGCAGTTTAACTGTCAGTTGTGTGGTGGCTGTGATGCTGGTAAATGGACGTTGGTATGATTACCGAAGACAAGTACCTCAATTCAAAGCGGGCATCAGTGAACGCTACTTTCCTGTTCAAGCCCTAGTTCATATCACAAACAACTCACGGGTTAATAAAAAAATATTCAATGACTTTGATACAGGGGGATATTTGGTACTCAACAGTTATCCCACATACAAACCCTTTATCACCGGCACTTCTGTTAACAAAGAACTGGAAAAAATTTACACACAAGTAATGGAAAGCCCTTCCCCTATCCCCTTGCTCATTTCAATGCAATGCGATCAGGTTTTACTCGGACTGGTCAAAAATACGCACTTCAATCTGATACAGGAACTTAAAAAAAGTTCTGAATATCTCCTCACTCATTTGGATCCCGTCGCCTGTGTCTTCACACGTCGCTCTAAAGCAAATGAAAAAAATCACAACAAAGCACTAGAAGTACTTTCTTCCTGGCCACAAACAGATAAAGATATTTGGACATTATTTCCTCAAGCAGGTTTTTTAGCTGCTTATGGACAAACCGAAAAAGCTTTTGACGCCTTTAACCAGGCCATAAAAATCGATGACACAAACGCCTCCCTCTATTTCAACCGAGGCGCCCTTTATGGACAACAAAGGGATTTTATCCAAGCCTGCAAAGATTTCAAAAAAGCTCTCAATCTGGGTGGCGAAGATCCTAATTTATTGATGCACTATGGCAATGCCTTGATTCAACCTATTATCGGAGAACATGAAAAAGCTCTCAATTGCTACCGCAAAGCTTTCAACAGTGGCTACCGTCACAACGTACTGATCAACAACTACATCATCCTTTTACAACAATTTGGACTCAGCAAAGAACTCAGCGATATCCAAGAAAAAATCAAAAATTAAAGGTTCACAACAAATCTTATTTAAACTGCAATTCGCTTAGAGCAATGTCATGTTTGAACTTGACATCGCCTTTGATTCCAATAGCTTTTAAAGTGATTATTGGATCTTTTTTGTTCCAGTCTATTTCCACCATACCAAAATTAGCGCCTAAAAAAGACATGTTCTTCATACGATACTTATTGGGTGTAATAAATTTCCACACCTGCGTCAAACCACTACTGGTAAAATCATAGAGAGGATAAGATCCTTTAATTTCTCTTTTAGAAATTTCTGTCCAATGAGTATCTCCTGACATAAAGATCACACCATTGGCTTTTGTTTTTTTAACTAAATCAATCAACTTTTTCAATTCTTTAGGAAAATTTTCCCATGTCTCGTAACCATTGTGTTCCGTTAGAATTTGTGTCCCACTCGCAATAAAACGGATCTTAGCGTCTTTTTTTAACTCTGTTTCCAACCATTCCCACTGTTCTTCTCCCAACATTGTCGATGCAGGGTCACTGACTGGTACGTAATTTCCTCCCTTACCTTTTTTCTTTCCTTTTTTTAATTTTGTCCGGTGATAGCGAATGTCTAAGAGAATGACCTGTAATTTTTTTTCTGCAGGGCCATAAAAATAAGAAGTGTAAATGCCTTTTCTTTCTCTTCTAGCAGAGTTTTTAGCTTCATTGAAAAAATCTAAAAATATGCGCTGTGACTGCAACTTCTCAGGATATTCTCTGCCCCCATTATTAATTCCGTAATCATGGTCGTCCCATGTGGCAATTACTTCACTATTTTTTTGTAATATCTGGTAACCGACGCGAGCACTTAAAGTTTCGTATTTTTTTTTGAGGACTTCCATATCATGGGTATCTCCATAAATATTATCGCCCAAAAAAGCAAATACATCTGGTTTAGCTTGATTGATCGCTTCAAAAATAGGAGCTGGAACACCTTGTTTGATACATGAACCCAAAGCAAATTTATTGACTATTATCGAATTATTTTTCTCCAGATCATTGTTAAAATCCACTAACACAACACAACATAAAACAGCAACAATACCAATACAATATCTCATAAAACTTTCATCTACACGATCATTATATCATTAGGAAACGTAATCACAATTGACAAGAGAAATGTGGTTTCCCACACTTCATTCACAAAACCACAGAGATCGCCACTGGCGGCATCAATTTTTTTGTAAGCCCAGACAGTGACAAAAAAAACAATGGGTACAAATAACAACCATGACCCAAACACAGGTGAAAAAAAACAAAAGAACACAAAAAACAATGTCCACAACCAGGCTTCATTAACCGTAGTACTATCCGCGATTCCAGCAGAAATGTTCCCTTCACTTGTGGGACTCTTTCCATAACCTAGCACAAATAATGCACCTAATTTACCCACAAATGGCATAACAACTATCAGCCAACGACAACTAGGACTTTGCCACAATAGATAGGTTCCATAAAAACGTAACAATAGATCAATCACCAAGGCCAGTACCCCATAGGTACCCAGTTGACTATCTCTCATAATCTCTAATCTTCTTATACGCGATCCCGCATAAAAAAGACCGTCTGCACTATCCGCCAAACCATCTAGATGAAGGCCACCTGTCAATAATAGGGGAAACAAAAAAGCGGCGATAAAACCCGCATGAAAACCAAACATTCTTTGAAAAACAAGAGCAACGGCAAAGGATAACAAACCCACCAGAAAACCAGCGATGGGAAAAAAGAAAGTGGCTTGTGATAATTTCTTTTCACCTTGCCACTCTTCAGGAATGGGTAAACGAGTCAAAAAGGCCATTGAAACAAATAGCTTGTTCAAAATGCTCATTTTTTAGAACTCACCGCCGCTTCCTCAAAAGTTGCCATATCTTTTACCATGCGAGCAGCGGCTTGGCACAAGGGCAGCATTAAAGCGGCACCACTACCTTCCCCTAACCTTAACCCCCAGTGTAGATAAGCTTTTTTGTCAAGGAATTTCAATAAGATTTTATGTCCAGGTTCTGCCCCTTGATGGCTGGCAATCATCACTTCCACCGAACGTGGAGCCAATACCTTGGCTACAGCCGCGGCTGCAGTGACATTAAAACCATCCAAAACAAAAGGCACACGGTGTTGAGCGCATGCCAAAATCACCCCTATAATACCGGCAAATTCATAACCGCCCCATTCCTTTAATATCTCCAATGGTTCTTTGGGAGAAACTCGTTTGATTGCTTTTTTGACCACTTCCTTTTTTCTTTGTCTACCTGCGTCATCTAAACCCGTACCCGCACCCACAGCGTCTTCAATAGAGCAACCCGTCAACACATGACACAAACAAGAGCTCACTGTGGTGTTACCAATACCCATTTCTCCGCAGGCAATTATTTGAGTGCCTTGATTAATACTTTCTACGGCGAGCTGAGCACCTAACAAAATAGCTTTTTCCATAGCCGATTGCTCTAATGCACTTTCTTTCAGCAAATTAGCGCTACCTTTGGCCACAGGACAATCCACTAACTGAGCATGTTCAGGATACTCTCCTGCTGTCGCCATATTTACCACCGTCAAATTAGCCCCTACACTTTGACTTAACTGGTTGATAGCAGCTCCACCTTGAACAAAATTCAAAACCATTTGCCGGGTAACTTCTGCGGGAAAGGCACTCACCCCTTCTTCCGTGACTCCATGTTCCCCTGCAAACAAAAAAATATGTGATTTTTGGAATTGTGATAATTCTCCCGCCGCACACGTTAATTCTTCAGCTAGATCTAAGGCAGAACCCATTGCCCGCGGAGGCATCGTGAGTTGATCAATACGTTGTCGAACATCTTCAAGGGCCTTGTCTGTAGAAGGTTGTTTCGCAATGTTTTTCAAAATCTGTTGGATATCTGTATTCATTGGAGACTATTTCAAAACCATGGGCAAACCTGCGACCACTAATTCCACTCGGTCTACTGCTCGGGCAAGTGCCTGATTGAGAAATCCATTCATATCTCTGAACAAACGGTTGGTCGCTGTTTCAGGCACCAAGCTCTGCCCGACTTCATTGCCCACAACGATCAGTTGTCCTGCAAAGTGGCGAACACTTTCTTCTAGATTTTCACAAAGTTCTTCTATGGTTCGCTGATCTTTTTCAAATAAACCTGCCAGCCACATAGTGGCACAATCCAGCAACACCCCATTACCTTCATGGCTATGTCCCTTCAGAAAATTGGGTAAGTCTGAGCCCACTTCAAAAGTGGTCCACTCCGGACCTCGTCTTTCCTGGTGTCGTCTTATTCTTTCATTCATTTCTGTATCTTTATTCAATTGAGACTGATAGGTGGCTATATAAATCTTTTTCCCCTCATCCCATTCTTTGGCGAGGGTTTCGGCCCGACTTGATTTTCCGCTACGCGCCCCACCTATAATAAGGGTTTTTCTGACCATCATTTCCTCTTGCTTGATGAATATTGTAGCCATTCGGTTAAAATAAGTCGATGTCGTATTCCATATCTCTTAATCTAAACAAGCGAAAAGCTCTTGTTGTAGGCGCGGGCCCTGTTGCTTTCAGAAAAATCAACTCTCTGAAGGAAGCCGGAGCCCAAGTAACTGTCGTGGCCTTGGAAATAAGCACACATGTCAAAAAAATTTCTGATATTATCTGTATTGTAAAAGAATACGAACATTCTGATATTGAAGGCGCTTTTGTCGTGATTGCCGCCACCTCGGTGAAAGAAGTCAACCAAAACATCATTCGAGATTGCCGAAAAAAAAATATTTTATGCTCTTGTGTTGACAAAAAAATACCTGCCGATTTTCACATGGCGGCTTGCCTGAACCGAGGAGACCTCACGGTAGCCATCCATACCACAGCTAAAGTTCCTGGTGTATCTCGCTCTCTCAAAAAACGTTTGAATAAAATCATCTCCACTGAATGGGGAGCCTTTATCAATTACCTCGGCGAAAAAAGAACTCTCATCCAACAACTACCCCCTTCTGAAAAACGTGAATCACTACTACGAAGTTTCACAGAAGAAGAAGTGATAGAGATCCTTGAAAACGAAGGTCTCACACAAGCTCAGAAACATGTTGAAAAGATGTTAGAAGACTATGTCTAGAGGGTTTGTTTCACTTGTAGGTGCAGGACCTGGAGATAGGGAATTGATTAGCCTCAAAGGCTGGCAACGACTCAAAGATGCGGATGTGGTGTTCTATGACTATTTAGTGAACGAACGCCTGCTCAACGCTTGCCAAGAAAATAGTCCCACCATTTATGTGGGCAAGTCAGCAGATGAGCATCATTACACCCAAGACAAAATTAATGAGGTTTTGGTTAATGAAGCACAACAGGGCAAAAGAATCGTACGACTCAAAGGTGGCGATCCTTTTGTCTTTGGCAGAGGCAGTGAAGAAATACTTTCTCTCAAAGAAGCCGGTATCCCATTTGAAATTATCCCCGGTATCACCGCGGCAGTTGCTGGCCCCACCTACGCAGGTGTCCCTCTGACGCACAGAGGGCTTAGTCTCTCTTGCACTTTTGTGACAGGACATGAATCTAAAGACAGGCCGCTACCCCAAACCGATTGGAACAATTTAGCGGACAATCGCAACACCTTAATTTTCTATATGGGAATGAAAAACATTTCTTCCATTGTTCAAAACCTTATCCAACAAGGCCGCCCAGCCAACAGTTCGGCCATCGTGATTCAAAATGGCTCTTTTGGCATACAACGCAGCGTGGAAGGCAACTTGGATAATATCATCCAAAAAGTTAAAGAAAGCAAACTCACTTCTCCAGCCCTCATTCTTGTGGGTGCTGTCAGCGAATTAAGAGAATCTCTCAAATGGTTTGAAAACCTCCCCCTCTTTGGCAAAACCCTAGGCTGGGTAGGGAAATTTCACTCCCACGAAAAAGAACTCGATCACGTAGAATCCTTAGGTGCTCATGTGATTGAACTCCCGATATTGAGCAGCCAAGGAGAAACTCGCGAACCTCGATTTCGTGCAAAACTATTGATTAAGCGTCACGAAGTGCAGAATCTTGCTTTTGACAGCTTAGAATCCTATCAAAAACTCAATAAAACGATCCCCCTCTCCAAAGAATGGCTACAACACTTCACGCTCGGCAGTACAGACAAAAGGGTGATCGAACAAATCTCCCATGAGCAACAGCTCAACTGCACACTCATCGATAAAATTGATGATTTTTTAAAACCTTAGATCTAGAACATAAACGCGTAATTTATAAAAAAATAAGCCATTTATAATCGCTCATTTTTTTCTATTCCTGTAACATGTTAGTTATTCGAAATTGAAAATATTCAAATAAAAGGAGATTTTATGTCTGAGGAAGATTCAGGTTGTATGATAAAAATATTAATAGGCTTAGCTATTATTCTTGTATTAGGTGGTGGTGGTTGTTTCTACGCCGTGTATTGGGGAATAGGTAAGACCTATGAATATACTGCTATAGGCGTGGACCACATGGTTGACTCGAGGTTAGAAAAATGTACCTTAACAGATGATGAGAAAAAAGGGATTAAAACCTCTGTCAAAAAATTAACAGATAAATTACGTAACCGTGAGATTGAAATGGAACAATTCGCTAAAGTCCCTACTGTATTAGATAATGGTTTAGCCTTCCAATGCATTGTTCTTCTTGATTTTAGCCGCAAACATATTGCCCAATCAGGTTTGAGTGACACGGAAAAAAGTGCCGGTGTGAGAACCGTTCAACGTGTGATGAGAGGCCTTACAGAAGGTAAAATTTCATCTGCTGACATCATTCAAGCTAATTTTTTACCCACAGAAGCCGTAACCACCACCATTAGCAATGGTGAACACAGCTTCACAACAATAAAAATCAAAGACAAACTAACCGACGACGAAGTTAAAAAAGCGTTGACCCATCTTAAAAAAACTGCTGACGATGCAAATATAGAAGATGAAGCTTTTGAAGTTGACATTGTTAAAGAAATAGACAAAATCATCGAAGCTGTTATCAAATAACACACACTCCGCCCAAAAGAAGTCCTTTTGGGCGGGGTTTATTTTTTAGTCAAAAAAACTCTCGAGGCTTAAATTCTTCCCGACATCCCCTCACCACTTACAAACCATCATCCATCTCGAGCATAATCATGACACCTGAACAGAAAAAATATGGGGTTAACTGAGTGCCATGTGAACCACGGTGAAGGGGGAGCCGGTAAAACAAGGTCACATCATCTGCAGAACTAGGATAGAGTTGCTGATCAGCTAGCACTCGAAAAGGGAAAGCAAGCAATACAACACCAACCAAAAAAACAAATCAAAACACTTCAAAAATATAACATACAAAACATATTCTAAAATAATGCAATGATTGTGTCTTATCTAAACTGATAAAAACAAACATAAAGGACAAACTCTGCTATATCTTGTAAATTTTCTTCACTAATCCATTATGTCGGAGATCTAGGGTACATCCAACTTCCAGCCCGTACCAAACTAAAAAATTAATTGAATCAAAATTGAAATTTCTCAAGTAATTTATAAAAAATAAGTCATTTATAATCGCTGGCTCTCTCCAACTCATGTAACATACCACCTAAATTTAAAGATATTTAAATTAAAGGAGATTTTATGTCTAACGAAGATTCAGGTTGTATGATAAAAATATTAATAGGCTTAGCTATTATTCTTGTATTAGGTGGTGGTGGTTGTTTCTACGCCGTGTATTGGGGAATAGGTAAGGCCTATGAATTTGCTGCCATAAGTGTGGACGAAATAGTTAACACGAGTCTAGACGAATCTGCCTTAACAGATGATGAGAAAAAAGGAATCAAGGCATCTGTTAAAAAATTAACAGATAAATTACGTAACCGTGAGATTGAAATGGAACAATTCGCTAAAATCCCTACTGTATTAGAAAATGATTTAGCCTCCCAATACATTGTTCTTCTTAACTTTAGCCGCAAACATATTGCCCAATCAGGTTTGAGTGATGCGGAAAAAAGTGATGGTATGCGAACTGTTCAACGTGTGATGAGAGGTTATGCTGACAATAAAATCTCATCTATCAATGACATTGATTCTACTTTACCAATAGAAACCGTAACCACCACTACAACTGAAGGTACAACCTACACAACAACAAAAATCAAAGAAAAACTCACTGACGACGAAATTAAAGAAACGCTAACTAGTCTTAAAAAAATAGCTGACGATGCTGGTGTTGAAGACGCATCTTTTGAAGTTGACATCGTCAAAGAAGTAGACAAAATTATCGAAGCCATCATCAAATAACACACCCCCCGCCCAAGAGAATCTTTTTTTAGGCGGGGTCTTAAAAATCGCCTAACGTCTTCTTTTCGCTCTCTATCTTTTTACGCAATTTTTCTGAGACTTGTTTTTCACCTTTTAAACCATCACTACCCTTCAAACAATGTTACCTTAGCGTAGTAAGTCTCCGCCTCCTGTTTATTTTTGGCTTTAGCACTCCACTTAAACCTCCAACCACACATACCAACACCTTCTGCATTTATCTTAGCCTTACCCAAGAGGTACATGTTTTCGGCGGTAGAAGAAGTAGCTATAATCAGACTATCAAAAAACAGAAGAGAAAATCTATGACATTCAAAAATCTATTCACCTTACTGATCATGATGTTGGGATTAAGTATCAGCAGTTGCAAGAAAACTAGCAGCAGCGCCATTCACATAATAGTTGAAGACTCTCCTCGCCCTAACATCCTATGGATCATGATTGAAGACTGGGGTCCTGATCTTTCATGTTATGGCACAAAAGGCGTGCACACCCCTCATATCGACAAACTCGCAAGTGAAGGTTTACGCTATACGAATGCACGCACCACCTCCCCTGTTTGCTCCACCTCTCGTTCAGCCATGAATACAGGGATGCACCAAAATTATATTCGTGCCCATCAACACCGTACGGCCAATAAAAAACCTTTGCCGCACAACATCAAACTCATGTCTCAACACCTGAAAGATGTGGGTTACTACACCACTAATAAAAGTAAAACCGATTTCAACTTCACCGTAGAAAATGCCTTCGATGGTAGTGATTGGTCAGGTCGCAAAAAAGATCAGCCCTTTTGTGCCATTGTCACCATTAGTGGTACTCATCGCAAATGGTCTCGTGATCCCAACCGCCCTATTGATATTAAAGATGTTGAAATTCCACCCTATTATCCCGACACTCCTTATGTACGTCGCGATTGGGCTAATGGCCTAGAACAAATGCAACTTGTGGATCAGCAAGTCGGCGCTCTCCTCAAAAAACTAGACGACAATGGTCTTAAGGAAAATACGCTGGTATTTGTCATAGGTGACCATGGTCGTTGCCTTATTCGCGGAAAACAATTTTTGTATGAAGGGGGCATCAAAATTCCTTTAATTGTTCGTTGGCCCGCTCAAATAAAAAAGTCACAGGTCCTCAACAACCATGTCAGTGCCATAGACATCACTGCTACCATCTTAAAGGTCGCCAAAGCCAAAGTCTCCTACCAACTACATGGCATAAATCTTTTTGATCCCAAAATCAATGATAGAAAATTTACCTTCGCTGCACGTGATAAAATGGACAACACCCATGATGCCATGAGAGCCATTGTGGGCGAACACAGCGATGGCAAAACCTATAAACTCATTCACAACCTGATGCCCGAACGGGCTTACTGCCAGTACAACTGGTACAAAGAAGCCCGATACCCCGTACTCGCCTTGATGAATGTGATGTACATGAAAGGCCAACTTAACGAAGTTCAAGCTCAATTTATGCAACCTAACAAACCCGATTTCGAATTGTTCTGTCTCAGTAACGACCCGCACGAAATTAAAAATCTGGCCAAGAATCCCAAACACTCTAGTACTTTTACTTCTCTCAAAAGCAAATTGGATAATTGGCGTAAAAATGTCATCCATGATCAAGGTGTGAGTAGAGAATTTCGCAAAGGCGGGTGGCCCACCCAATACCCCACCGCTTCGCTGACCGAATGGGAAAATCGTCTCACTCTATGGAAAGATTGGGTCTTCCGCACGCCTAAATCAAAGGCAAAACACCCTGCCAAACAATTTAATTATTTAGCTCTCCCTGAAAAATCACCTAAAAAATCTAAAAAGAAATAATTTTATCGTAGGTGAGGCCACATGAGGCCTCACTTACAAAATATTTATTTAATCTTAAGTTTTATTTAGAATTGTCAAGCAAAGCTTGAGCGCGGGCGATGGCTTCTAACCGGCCTTTCATTTCAGCGTCGTTTTTGGTTTTGAGCATCTTAGCTTCTTCAAGATCTTTTTTGGCTTGCTCAGCATCAATATCCACCACTTTACAAGCATAAGTAGCCAAAACAGTGATCTTGTTTTTAAGAACTTGAAGGTAACCACCTGACAAAACCATTTTTTCTTCTGCGCTGTCACTACGTGCTGTCATCAGACCTGAGCCCAACTCTGTCACCATAGGCGCGTGACCCTTCAACACACCTAAGCTTCCATCCCAACCGGGGGCGATCAAACTTTCAATCTCACCTTCGTAGAAAGAACCTTCAGGAGTGACCACGCTAAGAAACATCAGTTACCTTCTTCCGCTTTCTTGGCTTTGGCCACAACATCTTCAATGCTGCCCACATACCTGAAAGCATCTTCAGGGAGGTTATCATAGTTGCCTGTTAAAATTTCTTCAAAGCTACGAATGGTATCTTCAAGCTTCATGTAAACCCCTGACATACCCGTGAACTGTTCCGCCACCGCAAAAGGCTGCGACATAAAAAGTTCTAATCGACGCGCACGGCCCACCAACTGTTTGTCTTCTTCAGAAAGTTCATCCACACCTAAAATTGCAATGATATCTTGCAAATCTTTATAACGCTGAAGAACACGTTTGACTTCCATCGCCACGCCGTAGTGACGATCGCCCACATACTGCGGGTCCAACACACGTGAAGAAGAGGAAAGTGGATCCACCGCAGGGTAAATTCCCTTTTCTGCAATACCACGACTCAACTCTGTTGTTGCATCCAAGTGTGTGAAGGTATTCGCAGGAGCGGGATCTGTATAATCATCCGCAGGCACATACACCGCTTGTACAGATGTAATAGATCCTGTACTTGTTGAGGTAATACGTTCCTGAAGTGTCCCCATTTCAGAAGCCAAGGTTGGCTGGTACCCCACCGCTGAAGGCATACGACCAAGAAGGGCGGACACCTCTGAACCAGCTTGAGTAAAGCGGAAAATATTATCAACAAACAACAACACATCCTGATTTTGGTCATCACGAAAGTATTCCGCCATGGTCAACGCAGACAAGGCCACGCGCAAACGCGCACCTGGTGGTTCGTTCATCTGGCCATAACACAGAGCCGCACGACTACCTTCCACAAGTTTAGGCGTTCCGTTTTCAAAAATAGGTTCGTTATTTTCATCACGTTCAGCTTTAATAACATCCGCTTCAATCATTTCATGCCACAGGTCATTACCTTCGCGGGTTCTTTCACCCACACCGGCAAACACAGAAAATCCCCCGTGTCCTTTTGCAATGTTATTGATCAACTCCATGATAATAACGGTCTTACCGACACCCGCACCACCGAAAAGACCGACTTTTCCCCCTTTAGTGTAAGGAGCTAGAAGATCGACCACTTTAATGCCTGTTTCAAAAATTTCAGTTTCCGCACTCAAATCTTCTACTTTAGGAGCAGTTCTGTGAATGGGACGAGTAGGTGTTTCTGAAGGTAATTCCACACCGTTGTCGACCACTTCACCTAACAGATTAAAGATGCGACCTAGAGTATTGTCCCCTACAGGAACCGAAATAGGTGCACCGGTATTGCTCACTGAAGCACCACGACGCAAGCCATCTGTTGAAGCCAAAGCCACCGCACGCACACGGTTACCTCCTAAGTGTTGCTGCACCTCAGCGACTAATTTTTTAGCGCTATCACCTTCACCCACTTGTGTTTCTAGGGCGTTATAGATCTCGGGCAGTCCTTGTTTGTCAAACTCCACATCAAAGGTTGATCCGATGACTTGAACGACTTTACCAACACTTGTTGCCATTTTACTCTCCTTAAATTATTTCAATGCCTCTACGCCACCCACGATTTCAGCAATCTCTTGGGTGATAGCAGCCTGACGGGTTCTGTTGTAAACCCGCGATAAATCTTTAACCATATCTGTAGCGGCATCAGTTGCATTTTTCATGGCCAATCGACGAGCAATTAGCTCAGCCGCCATAGAATCGATCACTTCTCTATAAAAATTTGTTTTAACTGCCAAAGGCAGTAAATTCACCAATATTGTTTTGGGATCAGGGCTAAAAAGATAATCCACATTGGCCTGAGCCCCTGAATCGCCTTTTTCAACACTTTCTTCCAATTGCAAGGGCAGCAATACCGATTCACTCATCAATGTGGTGGCCGAACTTTTTACCCGATTGCTGTGAATTTCTACACGATCTGTTTTTTCATCCACGAAAGAATCGATCAAATAATCTACAATTTCTTCTGTGCGAGAATAGGTCACCGTATCATCCAGATCAGTATGAGCGTGATCTACTTTGATTCCCGCAAATTTAAAAAAACCATTTCCTTTTTTACCAATCACAACTAATTCGATCTCAGTACCTTCGTCTTTTACTTGCTTATAACGCTTCACAAAATTTCTCAGTAAATTAGCATTGAATCCACCGCATAATCCGCGATTAGAGGTGATCACCACAAAAGTGACATGTCTCGCTATTTCAGGGCTACGCAGCAGAGGATGATCCACAGAACCTACCGCTGACATATCACCCATCAATTCCTTTAACTTAGAGGCATAGGGTGCTAAAGCATGAATACGATCATAGGCCTTTTTGCTTTTTGCAGTCGCCACCATCTCCATTGTACTTGTGATTTTCTTCGTACTAGAAACGGTTTTGATGCTCTTTTTTAGTTCTCGTGAATTAGCCATATTTTTATCTCAAAAACGCTTCCACTTGACGCTCAATAAAACTTTCCAATGCTTTTTTGTTATCTGCGGTGATCTTACCTTCTTTCACAATGCTCTCTAGCACTTCAGGCTCATGTCCGCGGAGATCGCTTAAGAATTTCTCTTCAAACTCCTGCACTTTCTCTACAGGAATAGTGTTCAAAAACCCTTGTGTCGCGGCATAGATAATCGCCACTTGATCTTCAACAGCCTTGGGCGAATATTGGCCCTGCTTAAGAATCTCAACCACACGGGCACCCAAATCTAGTTTCTTCTGAGCCGTTTTATCAAGTTCAGTTCCCAACTGAGCAAAGGCTTCTAGCTCACGGTACGCCGCCAAATCCAACCGCAGCTGACCCGCCACCGATTTCATGGCCTTGATTTGAGCCGAGCCTCCTACACGAGAAACGGAAATACCCACGTCCACCGCAGGGCGCACACCAGAGTTAAACAAATCAGGTTGCAAATAAATCTGACCATCTGTGATAGAAATCACATTGGTAGGGATATAAGCAGACACCTCACCCTCTTGTGTTTCAATAATGGGCAAAGCGGTTAAAGAACCTCCACCCAGTTCATCTGAAAGTTTAGCACTACGCTCTAACAAACGAGAGTGAAGATAAAAAACGTCGCCAGGATACGCTTCACGCCCAGGAGGACGTCTGAGCAACAGAGACATTTCACGATACGCCGCCGCTTGTTTGGTAAGATCATCATACGCACACAAGGTAGCTTTCTTTTCTTCATACATAAAATATTCCGCCATAGCTGTTCCAGCATAAGGGGCAATAAACTGTAACGATGCGGGATCAGACGCGTTAGCCATCACAATAATGGTGTAATCCATGGCACCCGCTTCTTCCAAACGGGCAACGGCTTGCAATACAGTTGTCGCTTTTTGTCCAATAGCCACGTACACACAAATCACGCCTGCACCTTTTTGATTGATAATGGTGTCAATAGCGATAGCTGTTTTACCTGTTTTACGGTCACCAATAATCAACTCACGTTGACCACGACCTACGGGGATCATGGAATCAATCGCTTTGATACCTGTTTGCATAGGCTCATGCACTGATTTACGAGCCGCAATACCAGGGGCATTGTATTCGAGTGGCCAGTTTTTAGTTGACTTAATCGGGCCCTTACCATCTAAGGGAACACCCAAAGGATTAACAATACGACCTAGCAAACCTTCACCTACAGGAACATCTAACACACGTCCTGTTCTTTTAACGGTATCACCTTCACGAAGATTTAGGTAATCCCCCAAAATACAGGAAGCCACACTATCTTCTTCAAGGTTCATGGCCATGCCCATAAGTTCGTTGCCAAAGTCAAGCAACTCACCAGACATCACATTTGTCAAACCATGGATACGGGCAATACCGTCACCAATTTGAATCACGGTGCCGACCTCATCCATATCCACTGATTTTGAAAAATTTTCAATTTCAGATTTAATTACTGCGGTGATTTCTTCAGCCTTAATTTTCATTTCAACTATTCTCCCAAACGTTTTCAATTGACCTTGTGCCACCCAAAGCATGAGCCAACTCAAGAACATTGCGTTTCACACTGCCATCAATAACAGTGTCACCTACACGAACAATAAATCCCCCCAACAATGCGGGATTGATTGTTTCCTGAAGGACGATTTTTTTATCAAAGCGTTTCGATAACTTGGTAATAAGTTCGTCTTTAGAACCTACTTCAAGAGCCACGGCGGACTCCAACGAAGCCAATTGCACACCTGACTGTTCATTGACAAGATTTTCAAAAGCCTTAACGATCTCTGGCATATGACCAATACGACCTTTTTTGACCAAGACACCCAAAAAACTTTTGACCAACTCCTGCTCAAGATCTTTGAAAACCTTGTTGATGAGTTCTTGTTTATCGCACTTATCAATGCTGGGGTTGTCCACAAAAAGCCGAAAGCTTTTTTGATCTTTCCAAACATCTGCCAAAAAGCCTAATTCCTGCCACGCTTCTGTCACGTTACCTGCGGAACTACAGGCTTCAAAAAGCGCTTGGGCATAAACTTTGGCTACGGTATCACTTGACATAGTCCCTCTAGATATCCTTCAAGCACTCATCCACAAGGGATTTGTGATCCGCCGCATTGACCTCGCGAGAAATCAGCTTAGTGGCAATGGTTGTTGCCAAATGCACTGATTCTTCACGTAAACTACCAATCGCCGCGTCCTTAGCCAATTCTATGTCACGCAAACTGCGCTCACGAATCTTCTCAGATTCTTCCTTGGCCTTGTTCTCGATCTCGTCCTTGATCACCAAAGCATCGCGTTTAGCCTCATCCACAATGGCCCGAATTTTTTCATCCGTTCCTTCCATCATAGCTTTGTGTTCTTTTAGCAATTTTTGAGCGTCTTCATTTGCTTGCTTAGCAGAATCCAAATCACCTTGTATTTTGCCTTCTCTTGCCTCTAAACCAGCTATAATTTGCGGCCATCCAAATTTACCAAGAATAAATACTGCTAAACCAAAAGTAATAACAGTCCAAACAATAATGTTTGAATTTTGGTGCAACTGATCAACCAAATTAAGTTCTGCTAACATTAAACCCATCTCCAATTTCCCTTCTTCTTAAATTTTTAAGATTAGGAAATATTCTAGATTTTGCCCATCATCAAAAAACATATAACCAATGCGAACAATGTTGCACCCTCAATGAGAGCCGCAGCAATAATCATGGCTGTTTGAATTTTTGAACTTGCTTCAGGTTGACGACCCATAGCTTCCATGGCGGAACCAGCCAATTTACCAATACCCAGACTTGCACCAATCATAGTCAAACCTGCGCCTAATCCTACTGCTAAAGATACTAAACTCATTTTAAACTCCTACGTTTTTCCTTTAATTAACTAAGTTTCAAAATTAATGGTGTTCCTTATTTACACTATGACCTACAAAAATAGCAGTCAACAATGTAAACACATAAGCTTGTAACACACAAACCAAGACCTCAATTAGTGTAATAAACAAGGCCATTCCTACTCCAAACCCACCCCAACCATAACTATTTAGGATAAAAGGGAGAGTTAAAAAACCAACTATAATTGTATGTCCCGCTGTCATATTTGCAAACAAACGAACCATAAGTGCAAATGCTTTAATAACCATTCCAACAAACTCTAAGATAAAAAGTAAGCACCAGATAGGAATCATTAAAACATTCAAAATACCATCTTCTTTGTTTATGTGCATAGGTACGATATGGGATAAAAATCCAAAGCCATGGACAACAAAACCACCTAACACCATCATTACCAACACAGTGGCAGATAAAGTAAATGTAACAAAAATATTACTTGTGGCCGTAAAACTCAATGGTATCATGCCTAAATAATTTGCTACTGCAATAAAAGTAAACAAAGTCAAGAAAAATGGTAAAAACTTTTTACCCATTTCTTTACCTAAATTTGGAACTACTAAATCATCACGAATAAACACCACTAAAGCTTCAAGCATATTTGCCATGCCTTTTGGCGCTTCAGTCGGAGCTGCTGCACGTTGAGCTGCCGCACGTAATACGAATAAAATTACTATAAAACTTGTTAGTGCCAGCGCAAAAGTTACAAGGTTAGTTTCAAACGGAGAACCTTTAAAGAGATTAACATTAACAAAACCTTCTTCACCTACTTCGAAAAATGGATTTCCAACATTCCAATAACTCGGATCATGAGATTTGTCATGATGCCCATGTTCAGCATGACCACCTCCACTAGCAGATGCAATAAATCGCATTGTTCTTAGAAGTATCATTAAATTGCCTCTTTAGTAGAAAATCGATTCGCAACTTTTTGTGACTGCAATGAAACCAAGATAGTTTCTAGAACGTGGTACCCCACAACAAAACCTGTTGCTGTCAATCCTAAAGTAGTGTCATAACCCATTAAATAGACAACTAAAATGAGTAAAATCGCTCTTAATAAAACAGTGAATAACATCGTTACTAAAATATAATTAATTCCACGATGTAGGACCATGCTATAAGCTAAACAACTCACTAGTGCTAGTGACGCGGCAAATAAATTCAATGACTGGTGAACCCCTTGAAGCACAAAAGCTAAACCAAGTGCTACTGACGGAATGATGATAGAAAGAACTAGTAACTGTCTACCTTGAAACTTTGTCTTCTGTTCCATTCTTTTTTTCGTCTTCCCTCTGTTGGAGGCGATTTATTTTCTTTACTAATAGGAACAGGTTTCCTAACACACCCCAGAAAATAAAAACAAATAAAAGCCACACTTTATCTGTCCATATGTATAAGAAAAAACCCAATCCAATCGAGCCGACTAAAGTATTGGCATAGTCCATAGCCAATCTATATCCACTGCCGGACTCTGAGTCAACCTCTTGTTTTTGGTCTCTTTGGTCTCCAGAGTTTGGTAATTTCTTATTTTCCAGAACGGAAATATAACGCCCAAAACCTTCAAACTCAAGGGATAAAACGATAAATACTTCAAGAATGTATTTAAATTATTTAAGCTTAAACTATAGGGAAATCTGATTGATTTGAGATTTATAATTCAAAAAAATAAAGCCACTCTATGTTAGTTTTTTCGCCCTGTGTTGATAATAAAATTAATCATAAAAAAATAAAAAACTTTAAAAACACATACGCCAAAATTTGGCGAAAAACCAAGGCGACACCCTTCCGTGACTTTAGGTATACTGGTTTTTATGACACAAGTTCCTGAATGGAGAGAATACGAAAAATTTATCTTCGAGAAACTCTCCGAGGAGTTTTCCGATTGTAAAATTCTTTTTAATCAAAAAGTTCTGGGTCTTTTTAGTGGTATTGATCGACAAGTCGACGTTTTAATCCGTGGCAATCTTGGAGGTCACCCTATATTAGGGGCTGTGGAATGCAAACTTTTCAAAAAAAATATCGATATCAAAAATGTGGACGCTTTTGTCGATTTTTTAGAAGATATCAACGCTAATCTCGGTATCATGATCACCAAAACAGGCTACTCCAAAGCCGCCCGCACCCGCATCTTCGACACCCGTATCAAGCCAGAAATCGTTAATTGGGACGAATTTCCTGAATATTACTTCAATTGGGAGCACTGTACTTGTGAACCTGATAACAAATGGCATTGGAATCTTACAAATTGGGCTGTCCAACTAGATCACAGGGATGTGAATATTGGCCAATGCAAATACTGTTACAGCACCAATATCAAATGCAAAAGCTGTTCTGAAGTCTTTTTTTTTCTTGAAGGAACAGATGACTATGAAACCTGTTCCTACGACAAGCAAATTAGCTTAGAAGAAAATAAGCAGAAACGAGGCCGATTTCAACCTAGGGTAACGGTTGTTTCTTCCAAGCAAGCAAACCATGTCCAATAAATCATCAATTATCAAACCCTTTAAGGGCGTCTACCTGTGGCCGACCTTATTTACAAGGATATTGTCCTACGTGAAAGGACGACCACAGGGGGACGCCCCTACAAAACAATCATGAATGAAAACAACAACCGTTACGCCTCTCGAGGTGGCCTGAAACTGGAAGAAGCTCTGAATCACTTCAAAATCAACCTTACAGACAAAATTTGTGCCGATCTCGGCAGTAATGTCGGAGGATTTGTGGATTGCCAGCTGCAGCATGGCAGCAAAAAAATCTATAGTATAGATACTTCCTACGGCACTTTAGCTTGGAATCTTCGGCAAGATCCTCGTGTCATTACCGTAGAACGCTGCAACGCTCTGCATTGGTGCCCTGAGGAAGAGGTAGATTTTATTTCGATTGATGTGGGCTGGACCCCGCAACACAAAGTCTTACCCGTGGCTTGGGAATACCTCAAAAAAGGTGGAGAGATCGCGAGCCTGCTCAAACCCCAATACGAAAGCCTTGATGAAGAACGTCACAAAGGCAAGGTAAAAGAGGAATGCCTACCCGAAGTTGTTGAACGTTGCCTGCAACAAGTAAGAGAATTAAATTTGACATCCATCATTGAGATCATCGAATCTCCCATTTCCGGAGGCAAAGGCAATATCGAATACTTGCTTTATTTGAAAAAATAAAAAAAAGGTCTTTTTCTTCCTTCGTTAGACAAAGGTAATTTATTGGCAGGGTGCGTGCGTTGCCAACTCCACACGTACAAAGCTTCATGAAAATCTTCTTGGTAACAACGGGGGCCTTCTTCATAACCGATTTCATATCGGCCCGCCAATAGAGGGAGACAAAGATAGATGATAATCAAAGAACCTATGATAACATAAACATGATGTCTTTTTTTAATACTTACCTCACTTCTTCAACACAAGAGTGTCAATAAGTTTGTCAAAACATTCTCCACGTTCTTTGTAATTTCTAAACTGATCAAAGGAACTGGTACCCGGCGACAACAATAACACCTCCTCTTCTTGAATTATTTCAGCTATCTGTCTGACAGCATTTTGTAGATCCCCACAGTATTCTATAGAGAGGTTTGGCGCTTGATTTTTCCAACGGTCACTTTGTTCACCGATCACATAAACCTTGCAAGCTGTTTTTTTGACTTCCTCAATCAAAGCAGAAATATCCAAGTCTTTTTCTTTACCACCACATATCAAATGTAGAAACGGACCTTCAGGAGAGAAAGCTTTGAGGGCGCAAATAGTAGATTCGGGTGTGGTGGCTTTGCTATCGTTGACAACGAGATAAGGCTGTTCCGCCTTAATATTTTGGCGATACGGCAAGGGTAGCATACCTTCATCACAAAATTGATCCAAACGTTGCTGTAATACTTCATCATTTCCTAACACCTCACGGGCCGCTGCAATCGCCAAGGCTAATAGATCACGATTATGAGGTCCCCGCAAAGGGAAACGCTGCATTGTGAAACTGGCCCCCTCTTCATATTTGAGCTGCTGACCTTCAAACTCAAAATCTTTTCCCAAACGTAACACTCTGCCCTGAGAAACCCAAGAATCCACCTCTCGGCCCAGAAGGCAAAGATCTGAAACCTGTTGAAAATGGCTGATGCGCTCTTTGGCAGCGCGATAATCTTCCATGCAGCCATGCTGATCCAGATGATCTGGTGTGAAGGTAGTCACAATAGCCACTGGGAAGCGATAACTTATTCGTTCTAGCTGAAATGAAGAAAGTTCTAACACACAACCTTGCGTGTTCTCTTGAGGCATATCAAAAACACTAATGCCCCGATTTCCCCCACAACTCCAATCAGGAAGCAAGTGAGACAACATTTCCCAACAGGTGCTCTTGCCATTGCTGCCGGTGAGTCCAATAACCGGCAAATGCCAATCAGCTAAAAAACATTCCATATCACTGGATAGCGCAACGCCCCGTTCTCGAAGCTGATTAGACAAGCTTCCATGCCAAGGTACTGCGGGATTGAGATAACATGTTTGCAAACCTTCAAAATCTGTAAGTTGGTGCTCTCCGAAAATGCACGTCAATGAATCTTGCCAAGGCTCTAGTTCGTCTAGGTAACTTTGCAATTCTTCTTGGGGTAATTTGTCAAAAAGACGAACGGAATAACCTTGTTTGAGAAGATGTCTTGTGAGACCCAACCCCCCACCATAGCGACCCAAACCCACAACGCCAATGTCGGATGTCACAAAATTATCCATTAATTCAAACAAGCGATACAATCCATTTCAATCAACACATCTTTTGGCAAACGAGACACCTCAACACAAAAACGTGCCGGGGGCATATCACCAAAAAAACGTGCGTAGATTTTATTAACCTTCTCAAAATCGGCCATGTTTTTAAGAAAAATACCATTCTTTACAATATGCACCGCAGAACCTCCCGCAGCTTCAACCACAGCCAACACATTTTTGAACACCTGTTCCGCTTGAGCTTCAACGCCCCCTTCCACCACTTCCATAGTCTCAGGATCCAGTGGAATCTGACCACTGGTAAAAACCATCGATCCTGACGCTTTGATTCCTTGAACGTAAGGACCAATCGCTGCGGGAGCTCTAGCGGTGTGAATCACTTCTCTAATGCCCATTTTGCTTTCTCCTTCTCCTCTGATTTTTTTTGTTCATTATAGTCTTGTTGCAATTCCTGATATTTTTTCCAGCCATTTTTATCAATCTCAATTTCTGGATCAATAAATTCCATCTCTCCTTCACCTTCCGTAGGAACATCACCTAACGCACGTTTATAACGGATTTGGGATACCGTGCCTACAATTTGTTCGTTCCAAATTGAAACAGGATGCCCTGACACTTCAAGTGAATCAGGGAGCAAACGGAAGCTTTCACCTGCCATATTAAGTTCTGTTTTAAGTATTTTTTTCAAAGCATCTGAATAATGCCGCACGGTGCACCAAGGTTTTTGTAATTCAAGAAACTCCACACCAGGAGTCTCTCCACTAAGGATCCCTCCCTGAACACTGTCACCTGTCACAAAAAGATCCATTTTTTCATCATCAAAATAGCCCTCTGTGTCTCCTAGGGACTCAAAATAAAATTCTGTTTTTGATTGCATTTTTCCCGTTAATTTCTCTTTTAAACGCATCACAAAAGGGCGAGAGGTTTTTTGCTCTTTTCCGGTATTGATAAAAGTGGTGACTTTGATAGGTGGAAAAACAACCATTTCTTCAAAATTTTCCATCAACCTTTCCGTAAACTGTTGTGAACTTTCGTCTTTCTTTTGCTTCACATCAAACTGAGTAGAACTCATTGTGATATGGGCTTTGGCCCCCTCAATTGTCGACGATTGAGATTCCCAAATAAAATTTTTGGGAAGCCGTAATGTGTTGTCGCTGAAACTGATATCACGGCCCATCAACACACTTCTATCCACTCCATAACCAAATTCCAAATGGGCGGGACCTGCCCATTTGAAAGAAGAAAGGTCCTCCTGTTTTAAATTAGGGTCAAAATCCTTACCCTCTTTAATATCTAAGGAAATTTCCTTGCCTTTCCACACTCTAATAGAATCTGAATGTGTACGAGCATAATTTTTAAGATCAACTAATTTTTGTTTACCTATCTCTTCTGCAACTTCAAGGCTGGGAAAATAAAATTCAACATCACGTAAAGTTATTTTTTCACCATGTGGACCATCGATTTTTTCTTTAGCAAGCAGCACTGCGTTGAGTTTGCCATGCTCCACCATTTGCCCAATAAATTCATAAGCCACCGTCGATTCAGGCTCTTCAATCTCACCAACTTCATCTTTGAGAGCCGTCTCCTGCTCCCCTTGTTCTTCTCTAACACTCAGAAAAAAAATAAGGAAACTACAAAAGACCAATATCCAGAAAATCTTGTACATCAAGTAAACCACACACCTTTCCTGCACTGTTCACAACAGGGAGTTGATTAATTCGTTTAGTTTTCATCAAAGGAATTGCCGCTGTCGCCAACTCCATATCACTTATTGAGATCGGGTTTGTTGTCATCACCGTAGCTAAATCCACTTTAAGCTCATCACCTGTGCCTGAATCAAAGTAACGTCTCAAATCTCCATCCGTAAAGAAACCTACCAATTGCTCGTTTTCATCAACCACAATAGCTGCACCACTGCGACAACGGGTGATGTGCAACAAGACTTCTCTCAACACCGTATTCTGCTTCAAGATAGGCACCTGCCTATCCGAACGCATAACATCTTTCACCTTCAACAACTTTAATCCCAACTTGCCGCCAGGATGATATCGAGCAAAATCTTCATGGCTGAATTTTTTAAACCGACTAACAGTGAGGGCAAGAGCATCGCCCATAGCCAACAACACGGTGGTGGTGGTACTCGGTGCCATACCTAAAGGACAAGCTTCTTCAAGGCGTCCATAAGTCAACACAATATCGCTAAATTTAGCTAGACTATTATCTATTGTCGCTGTGATGGAAATGATTTTGGCACCAATTTCTCGTACAACGGGCAACACTCTCAGAAGTTCTTCTGTTTCCCCGCTGTTGGAAAGAGCTAGTAAAATATCATCATGACCAATACGTCCTAAATCTCCATGCACCGCTTCTGTCGGATGCAAAATAATTGAAGAAGTACCCGTAGAGGCCATGGTCGCAGATATTTTAGCACCTATCAAACCTGGCTTACCAATACCGCTGATCACCACTCGGCCTTTACAGGCCGCGATCACCTCTACCGCCATTGTAAATTTTTCGTCAAACAACAAACCACTGAGAACTTTTGCCTCTGCATCAATGACTTTTTGCCCATAAGCTAGTATTTCATCTGATTTCATTTGGTCTCATTGTATAAAAAATAAGCCTCTCACAGAGGTTTATGGGGAAATTTTTATATAATTCCACTTATGGCCTTCCCCGCAAAAAACAAAAAAATTTCTGATAAGAAGATGGGCAAAATATTATTAAAATCTGGGTCCATCACAAAAATACAGTTACGACAATTATTAGACAACCAAGCCGAACTCAAAAAAAATGGAAAAAATTATTCGCTCGGCAAACTTATTGTCAAAAACAATGTTCTAACAGAAGATGATCTACGTCAACAGTTACAAGCCCACTCCCGATTTAAAACTATTGGAGGTTACCGCATTATAGAAAAAATTGGTAGCGGAGGAATGGGCGCCGTGTACCGCGCCAAACAACTTTCAATGGATCGCGATGTCGCTATTAAAGTGTTGTCTCGCTCCTACTCCAAAAACAAAAATTTTATCAAACGCTTTCAACGTGAAGCACGGGCTTCTGCCAAACTCAATCATCCCAACATTGTACGAGCCTTTGACATAGGCAAAGACCGCGGACGTTATTATTTTGCCATGGACATTGTAAAAGGACTGTCTCTTCATGACATCATTGACAAAAACGGTGAAGCCCTCGAAGAAAAATATTGCCTGAACATCATCAAACAGGTTGCCTGTGGCTTGCAACATGCGACCACCCGTAATATTATCCATCGCGATATCAAACCTGAAAATATTTTGATCACCACCTCCCGTGAAGATGGTGTGCTAGGAACTTTACAAGATATCCCTAAAATTGTGGACTTGGGTATCGTCAAACTCGAAGACGGCAGCGGCAGTTATTTGACCACCACGGGCTTTGCTTTAGGCACGCCGCAATACATTTCTCCTGAACAGGCTAAAGCGGAAGAGGGCGTGGACTTCCGAACTGATTTTTATTCTTTGGGCGCCACCCTTTATCACATGATCACCTATCGTCCTCCTTTTGATGGGGAAAACTTGGCCAAAGTACTCATCGCCCAAGTCAACGAACCTCTCACTAACCCTCAAAGCATCAACCCCAATATCACCAATGATTGCGTTCTTATTATTCAACGTATGATGCAAAAAAACAAAAATGACCGTTACCCCTCACATCAAGAATTAATAGCAGACCTCGAACTCATACTAGACAATAAAAAAATCAAGTACGCCATTAATCCCGGAAATTTTTTCTTCCAACGAAAAAAAAAGATGCTCTATATCACCGTGAGTACCTTACTATTAATTCTAATTGCTATCATTATTTGGTCAAATAGATAAAATTAAACACAAAAGGAAAGATAATGACTTACCAAGCCAAAGATTCTCGTTATGACAATATGATTTACAAGCGTTGTGGAAAAAGTGGATTGAAATTACCCGCCATTTCTTTAGGCCTCTGGTACAATTTTGGTAACGAAGTCCCGATTGAAAGCTCTCAAGCTATTCTACGCCGTGCTTTTGATCTGGGTATCACCCATTTTGATTTAGCCAACAACTATGGCACGCCCAATGGCTCTGCGGAAGAAAACTTTGGTAAAACTTTTGCTAAAGATTTTGTTCCCCACCGAGACGAATTGCTGATATCAACCAAGGCCGGTTACTTCATGTGGGATGGCCCCTACGGGGAATGGGGTTCCCGCAAGTACTTGATCTCTAGCTTGGACCAAAGCTTAAAACGTATGGGCTTGGATTATGTAGATATTTTTTATAGTCACCGACCCGATCCCAATACTCCCTTAGAAGAAACCATGAGCGCACTAGACCATATTGTGCGTAGTGGCAAGGCTCTGTATGTGGGCATCTCTACCTACAGCCCAGAGCAAACGCGGGAGGCCAGTAAACTACTCAAAGAATTGGGCACTCCTTGCCTGATCCACCAACCCCGTTACAACTTATTTGATCGTTGGATCGAAGAAGAACTTTTAGACACATTGACAAAGGAAGGTATAGGTTGCATTGGCTTCTCCCCCCTCTGTCAAGGTATCCTCACAGACAAGTACCTGCAAAACATTCCCAAAGATTCTCGAAGCGCCCAACAGAATGGAGCTTTATTTTGGGGTGACACGGTATCCCCCGAACGGCTAAACAAAGTCAAACAGCTCAATGAACTGGCCAAATCCAGGGGACAATCCATGGCTCAACTGGCCATCATCTGGGTGTTGCGCCAACAAGCCATCACTTCCGCTTTGATTGGTGCTAGCAAAATAGATCACGTCGAAGAAGCTGTAGCCGCTCTAAATCACATCACACTCAATAAAGAAGAATGTGATACTATTGAAAGCATATTAAATCACCATAACTGAACGATACCACTCTCGTACGACTCACCTTCAATCAATCTGTAGAAGCGCTCCGATCTGCACCCCTTTTATTTATGGTTGAAATAACACCAACATTGATCTATTAGTGACATTTTGTCAAATCACCAATGATGAAGAGAATTTTGAGTTTCTCTTCCAAAATAAGTGCAAAAATGCCGTTTGGTGATAAAAAAAGCGCTATAATCTGAAGCTGCGGTTATAATGGTCTCACTAAAAAAGAAAGTGTTTTAAACCATGGCCAACGATAAAATTATCGATCTCAGAAGTGACACCGTCACACGTCCCGTTCCCGCCATGCGTGAAGCCATGGTCCAAGCCGAAGTCGGTGACGACGTTTATGGGGAAGATCCCACTGTCAATCGCTTAGAAAAAATGGTTGCTGAGATGTTAGGCACCGAATCAGCTATTTTCGTGTCTAGTGGCACCCAAAGCAACTTGTTAGCCATGCTCACCCAATGCACAAGGGGAGATGAATATATCGTAGGTCAACACGCTCACATGCATGTCTATGAAGGAGGTGCGGCTGTATTAGGCTCTATTCAACCTCAACCTTTAGATTTTGAAGAAGACGGCACACTTTCCCTAGAAAAAATTGCCAAATTGATCAACCCCAGTGACTTCAACTTCATACGCACCAAACTTTTTTGCTTAGAGAACACCCAAGATGGTCATACCTTACCTATGGATTATTTCCCCAAAGCACGAAAATTTGCTAACAGCCTAGGTTTAAAACTTCACTTGGACGGCGCTCGTCTTTTCAACGCTACTGTCAAACTAAATGTTAAAGCTAAAGAAATTGCCCAACATTTTGATACTATTTCCATCTGCCTCTCTAAAGGTTTAGGAGCACCTATTGGATCGGTTTTGTGCTCTACTCAAAATATAATCTCCAACGCCCGACGCTGGCGTAAATTATTGGGAGGTGGCATGAGACAGGCGGGCGTTATAGCCGCAGCTGGAATTTATGCTCTAGAAAATCATATTGATCGTTTAGTTGATGATCATGTACTTGCAGAAGCTTTGGCCAAAGGATTAAATGAAATAGAAGGCCTTGAAGCGGATTACTCCAACACTCAAACCAATATGGTCTTTGTGAAGCTCACCCCTTCACAAGCCACTGCCCTACCTGACTTTTTGAAACAGAGAAAAATTTTGATACATGGCGCTGAAGACCTGCGATTAGTGACTCACCTCGATGTTACCGAAGAAGATGTGAACGCCACTATTCTCGCGTTTAAAGACTTTATACGTTAACGTAAACAGGCAACAGACATCATGACAAACAACAACTCAGCTGCTGAACGGTCAAAAACAAGCGATGAAAAAGTAGCGGAAGCCCTACTCAAACATTCTGTGCTCACAGAAAAAACTCTTAAAAATATTCGTCACAAACAAAAAGAGGCCGCTCTTCAAGGGCACAAGATAAGTTTGGCTCAACTGGCAATTAAAGAGGGCCTTATTTCCAAAGAAAAACTAAAAAATATATTCAATAAAAATCAACCCACTATCCCTAAAGAACTTGGGGGGTTTAAAATTATCAAAAAAATTGGTGAAGGTGGCATGGGCACCGTGTATCAAGCCAATCAACTTTCCATGAACCGTGATGTTGCTTTGAAATTATTGTCCAGAAAACAATCTGCTAACAAAAAATTTATCCAACACTTTTATCGCGAAGCACGCGCTGCGGCCCGTATGAGCCATTCCAATATTGTCACTGCCATCAATGTTGGAGAAGATAAAGGAATCCACTACTTTGCTATGGAATTAGTAGATGGAATATCTCTCAGAGAATTGATGAAGATCAAAGGCGTACTGCCAGAAGATTATTGCTTACACATTGCCAAACAGGTCACTTTAGGCCTAGAACATGCTACAAAACACAATATCGTCCACCGAGATATCAAGCCCGATAACATTCTTTTAGCAACTCAAAACAGTGTTAATGACGGCACATTTGGAAGCATTGATGATGTTGTAAAAATCGCGGACATGGGTATTGCACGAATGGAAGACGAAAAACTTTCAGCTGATGACAACAAACCGATGGGCACACCGCATTACATATCTCCCGAACAAGCTAAAGGAAAAGGGGAAATTGATTTTAGAGCTGATATTTATTCCTTAGGAGCCACACTTTATCACATGAGCACAGGACACACACCTTTTACAGGTGAAAATGCTCTTAAGGTTGTGCTCGCTCATATCAACGAACCACTTAAATCTCCACGAGAACATCTATCCAGTATGACCACAGGCTTTTCAAAACTCATCGTTAAAATGATGAAAAAAAATCCCAACGAGCGTTATAATTCACATCAGGAAATCATTAAAGCCATCGAGAAATTGGGAAATAGAAAGATTCCTTCAAAAAAATTAGTCGTTACTAAAAATGAAAAAAAGCAACCTATTGGTCTTTACGTTATTATACTAGTTTTTATCATTGGAGGACTGATTTTGAAATCCTCTCTAAAAAATGAATCCACAATCAGCTACTACCCAACAAAAAAAACAAAAACAAACCTCTCTGAAGAAGGACTTCTTACTGTAAAGAAGTCCCCCCTCATGCTTTGGCTCAATTCTTTAGATTCAAAAAAATTTGGCACGTTATCTAACAATGGGGCAGCCGCTGTTACAGAACTGGATCTAAGAAAAAAACTTAAAATAACAAACAACGACATTGGCTACCTCAATCAACTCAACCGATTAGAAGGATTGAAAATAAAAAATTGTCAGTTCAATGATTTTAAAAAATATACTGGCCTTAAAAAACTGAGCCGACTTCACCTTATTACCTTGCCTAATGTGAACGAATGGGTAAAAACATTGGCCAGTATGAAATCATTAACGTCTCTGACTATTGAATCTTGCCACTCCATCAATATCGATAGCCTAGAACAGATCTCGGAAATGTCACAGCTCAGCGAATTACATTTGCTCAACATGTCTAACATCAATAACCGTGGGATAATTATTCTCAAAAACATGACACAATTGAAAAGTTTTTCCTTAACAGGGTCTCGCATCAACAATACTGGATTAATATTGATCAAAAAAATGAAATCTCTCAAGCACTTAGATTTGAGTCTTTCAAATATAGACGATAAGAGCTTGGAATATTTTGCACAACTAAAAAATCTTAACTCTTTAACCCTCAAACGTTGCAACATTAGCAATAAAGGTGTTGACGTTTTTAAGAAAGAAAAACCAACTTGTGAAATAGTGACTAACGAACTTTCCATCAGAGAAAACACTAATAAAGCAACTGCAACTATAAAAAAAGAGGCACCCAGACAAACACTTCAAAAAATAAATGACCCCATTATTACTTGGTTAATTGAATTAAATCCTAAGAAGTTTTCCGCATTAACAAAAGATGATTTGGCAAACATTTCAGAGCTTGATTTGAGCGAGTCAAGCATCTTACTACCAGGTGATATTGAAAAATTAGGGGAACTTCCCAATTTAAAAAAAATAAAACTTCAAAAAATTCAACCTGTCAAACTAAATGCACTAAAAACATTGCACCACCTTCATCTTGTTGAAGTACACAATGTGGATGAATGGGTAAAAAAGATTACTGACTTAACTTCTCTCACAACACTCACATTAGAAAGCTGCCACACTTTAAGCAATACAGAAATTGAACAACTCAGCAACATAGAAACACTTACAAACCTTTCAATAACAGACTCTCGAATCAACAATGATGACCTAAAAAATATCATGAAAATAACAAATCTCACTCATTTAAATCTAAGCCATTCCAATATCAGTGATGACGCCATTAAACATATCGAACAATTGGAATCGCTGATTTCACTCACCATCAACCAAACTAAAATCAGTATTGAAGCCATCAACGCCTTTAAAAATGAAAATCCAACCTGCGATGTCATCAGCGATAAGTGATGAAAGGTATTACGGGTATTTAATTTATAAAATTCCCAATGAACCTACGTGTGCCATGTCTTACATAGTTTTACGCGCACTGACATGATTGTGGTGGGTAAGCGTTGGATGAATAAGGGAAATTTTATAAATTAAATACCCATACTACCTAAGATGCCTATTCTAACGCGGATTAATTCTGTAAATTTGTGTTTGCTCGTTGGTGACAATTAAATCACCCTGACTCCAACAAATCGCTTCGCTTTGCTGACCAACTTGCGCCGGAATGTATTTTTTTTCTTGCCATTCGCCTTTACTGTTCTCTATAAAAATATAAATCCCCTGATAAGTTAAAAGAGCTAATTCGCCATGATCATTGATATCGGAAGCTGTGACACACCCCTTTATATCAAGTGTTTGATGCTCTCGCCATGTTGTACCATCATACAAATAAACACGAGTGAGCTGAGTACTTTTTGTTATCAACATTAGTTGATTTTTAGAATTAAGACAAAGCGCTTCACAATTGCAAGCCCCTTCATGGTAATGAACATCTATGGTTTCAATTACCTTTAGATTATCAACAGCTTCTAAATTTTTAGGTTCCTCAATTTTATGGATACGATGCTCAAAACGAATTTCAAAATTATCTCCCACATCTGCAATGTAAATATTTCCCTTGTTATCCATCGCGATATCTTCCCAATCAACGCAAGATCCTCCACTTACTCTAAAATTTTTGATCAAGGTCCCATCTGCCTTTATCGCGTATAGATAGGGAGTATTACCCGAGTCATTATGCGTCCAAAAGACGCCCTCATGGAAGTGACTGGCTACAATACCTGAAGACTCTTTTATCTTATCTGATTGAAACGTGGCGATTAAGCCATATGTTTTTTGTTGTGTTAAGCCACTGCAGTGACATAACACAACACAAGCCAGAAAAAGAAAACTAGTTCGTATCAAGTTCTTCTAAACTCTTGAGTAACATTTTCTTTTTGTCTGGGTCTGATTCGGTTTTGGCTTTACTTTCAATCACTTCATACACGGATTTGTCCAAATCTTTTCGGCTGATTTTATAACAGGCAAAACTTTTATAACCACTTTTGTACTTGAAAGTCACTTCCTTATGAACATGAGGTGCCGAAATCATGTTGCTACTTTTGATCAGGGCAGCTTTAGAAAAATTACCAATAATCTCTTCATTTCCCTGATCAAAATCTCCCGAAGACACCAATGCTTGTTTGACACGGGTGGTCACTTGAGATTTAGCATTGCGACTCAAATTAGCCATTGCATTAGATACGGCCATATCTCTGGAGGCTGAACTGGATGCAGATGCCTTCTCACCCACACCATAGATATAGTCGTCGTCGATCTTGGCCATATTGGAATACCATTCTGGCCCAGCGGAAGTAGGAGGAAGAACTTTATAATCAATTAGGTCGTCACTGTTTTCTTCACCACAACTCACCAACATAATGGGAAGAAGAAGCACCAACATAATAGAGTGAAGCCACCTCATCATCATTTACCTTCTTTAAAAAAATCATCATCAAACAATGAATTTAAATTTGCTTTTGTCTTGGGATCCGTGATTTGTTTGTTCACTCCTTTTTTAAGTTCGCTGAGCATTTTTTCTTCATACTCTGCTTTATTGAGTTTCACACCAATAAACCAACGTGTTCCCGACTTATATGTCAGGGATTTGGTTTTGTAAATTTCAACATTATCAAGAGTACGATCTGTCGTGATCTCTACTGCCGAGTCAAAAGTGGTTTGAATCTCTTCGTCGTCCATCTCTAAACTACCATTTGTTTTTATTGCATTGCGAACTTTTGATTTAACAGTGGATTTGATACTTTCTGAAAGTTCACGTTTGGCATTAGCCAACGCTTCTATCCGTGCTTTTTCAAACAAGCCTGATGTTGAAGAGCCTTTACCATAGTAATATGCTTTGTCTTCCGGAATATTCACATACCATTCAGGTATATCGCCATCGGTGCCATCTTCACTTTTTACTAATGAATTATCATCACCGCATGCGGTAAACATAAAACTGATACTCATAATAACTATAAAATTGAAAATTTTCACATTTCCTCCTAATGATTAAGACACACTTATTATAATTGATGAAAATCAATTCATTCTCAATTTACTTGTATATTGGACATTTGTATCTATCCCATGACATATTTATTACAAAAACACCTGTAATTAACAAAAAAACATCTTGCAAGCTCAAAAGTAATTTCACAATTTCAAAATGCATGATATGATACATACATGAAAATTTTAATTGCTGATGATGAACCTGATGTTCAGATAATTCTCAAAAAAATGCTTGGGGTTTATGGCAACTGTGTTGTCTGCTCTGATGGCGAAGAAACTTTTAACGAATTTAAAAAATCCCTAGTAAACGAAGATTATTTCGATTTGATTTGCTTAGACATCTCCATGCCCAAGCTCACTGGCAGGGAAGCCTTGGTAAAAATACGTGATGCAGAAAAATCGCATGGCATTACCGACGGTGCTAAAATTATAATGATCACGGCCCATAGCAACATTGATAATTTCAGCAGCTCTTTTACCGAAGGTTGTGAAGCCTTTCTGCCCAAACCTTTTGACAGAGAGCAATTAGTCAACAACCTTAAAATTCTTAAACTTATAGAATAATTACTTCTTCTTCTTCAAAGTTTGCTCCTACTAAGCGCCAAGATGTCATCGCTTCTACACCTTCTTTGGTGACTTTAGCAATCAAATACGAATAACCCTCCCAGGCTGCTGCTAGGTCTGTGGGAGATGGAGCTGCGGGGTGATCGGGGTGCGAATGCCAGATGCCTATAATTTCTAAGCCTGATTCTCTAGCTCGATTATCTGCGGTCATAAAATCAATGGGGTCCAGTTGAAATCGATCTTCAGCCCTGTCAGTATTTAGATTTTTGGCCTGAGTCACTTCAGACACTTCCCATCCTTTATCACTGCGTTTGCCGATAAATAAACCACAGGTTTCGTAAGGATAACCCTTGTTAATATAGGCATGAAGTTGAGTGAGCAAAGCACTGGTTAATATAAGGGGAGGTTGGATTGTTTCTGTCATCTTTGTTTGTCCTATCTATTGCCGTTGCGTTTAAACACGCAATTATTGCGCTTTTAAATACAATTATTTTACATGGAGCCGCTGATCACTTCTAGAAATTCTTCACCATATTTCTCTAATTTGGCCTCCCCCACCCCACGAACAGCCAACATAGCATTTGAACTTTGGGGCTTCTTCAAAACCATATCCACCAAGGTCGCGTCAGAAAAAATAATGTAGGCGGGCACATCGTGTTCCATGGCAATATCACGACGTAACTGACGTAGAGCATCAAAGAGCACCTTATCCACATTATTATCAAAATTGGATGCAGATAGAGATTTAGACCTTGGCTCTTTAATGGCCTTCGATTTCTCAATAACCGGATCGTGCCTCAGCTGAATTTTAAGCTCACCTTTAAGCACCTGACTACCTTTGACATTTAATTGAAGCCCTCCATTTTCAGAATCCACATCCACATAATTACCCGCTATCAATTGTCGGAATACTGAAAACCAATGCGCTTTAGACTGATCTTTACCCACCCCATAGGTTTTGATGCGATGATGGTTAAAATTCATGATTCGCGCGTTTGAACTACCGACCAAAACATCCACTAGGTAAACCGCTCCAAATATTTGATTGGTACGATAAATGGCAGACAAGGCCTTTTGAGCGTCAATGCTGCCATCATAAGTTTTTGGAGGGGTTAGGCAATTATCGCAATTGCCACAAGGGGCCGAATAATCTTCATCAAAATAATTAAGTATCACTTCTCTGCGACATTGAATTGTTTCGCACAATCCCAATAAGGCATTGAGTTTTTGACGCTCAATCATTTTCTGATGTTGAGAAGCTGTAGAATCCTCCAACCACTTACGCACCATAATGGCATCCGCATGACCAAAAGCCATCCACGCATTAGCCGCCAAACCATCTCTGCCAGCACGACCCGTTTCTTGATAATAAGCCTCCACACTTTTGGGCATGCCGAGATGAGCCACAAAACGAACGTTAGATTTATCTATTCCCATCCCAAAGGCCACGGTAGCCACGATCACCAGGCCCTCTTCTTTTTGAAATTTTTCCTGATGTTTTTGACGCATTGAGGTGTCCATACCTGCATGATAGGGCAATGTGTTGAGACCTTGTTTGTTGAGCCATTCTGATATTTTTTCTACATTCTTTCGGGTTTGACAATACACAATACCCGAATCTTCTTGATGTTCATTTTTGATAAAACTAAGGAGCTGCCGACGCCCATCATTTTTAGGGACAATGCGATAACAAATATTAGAACGATCAAAACTACTCAAAAAAAGTTGCGCATCTTCTAAATGTAATCTTTCAACAATATCTTTTCGTGTTGGTGCATCAGCCGTAGCTGTCAAAGCTACTCGAGGGACTTTAGGAAATCTTTCATGAAGGACACTCAGTTTTACATACTCTTTGCGAAAATCATGCCCCCACATGGAAACGCAATGAGCTTCATCTATCGCAAATAGGCATGGATTGATCCCCTCAAGAAATTGAAGAAATCCATCCATCAACAAACGCTCTGGCGAAACATAAAGCAGGTCAATTTTTCCCGCCACCGCTGCTTCGCAAATGCCTCGAGATATCGTTGGGCTTAGCGTGGAATTAAGATAAGCTGCACGCACCCCATTTTCAACAAGAGCATTTACCTGGTCTTGCATCAAAGCGATCAAAGGAGAAATCACAATGCCCACACCTTCACGTATCAACGAAGGAATTTGATAGCATAAACTTTTACCACCGCCCGTAGGCACCAGAACCAATGCATCGCCGCCATCTATAACATGGCTGATAATTTCTTCCTGCTGACCACGAAATTCTTGATACCCAAATACTTTGGAAAGAACATCTATCGCTAAGGACTGCGTCGTAGAATTTTCCATATCTTCTCATTTTTCAAATACACGATACGATCATGCAAACGACTGTCACGACCCTGCCAAAACTCAAAGTGAAAAGGCTCAACACGATAACCACCCCAATTGGCCGGACATGACACTCCTTCTTTCTCTTTAGCTTTTTCCATTGTTGACGCATACATTTCTTCCAGATGTTCACGGTTTGGGATGCCTTGGCTTTGTGGAGATACAATGGCTGACACCTGACTCTCACGCGGCCGAGATGTGAAATATTCTTGTGACATTTCTCTAGAAACTTTTGTCACCACTCCACTGATATGAATCTGCCTATCAAACAGTTTCCAATGAAAGAGCAAAGTCATTTTGGGATTAGCGGCCAACTCCACTCCTTTTTGGCTGTCATAATTAGTGAAAAATACAAAACCTTTTTCATCATAATGCTTCAAGAGCACCACACGAGAGGAAGGCTGACCCTCAACAGACACGGTAGACAAGCACATCGCATTGGGGAGATCCACACCTTCTGCCACCGCATGATCAAACCATGTTTTGAATTGGACAAAGGGATCTTTATCACAATCTTCCTCATTAAAAGCATGCTGACTGTATTCCCGACGCATTTTTTGAAATTCTTTATGCTGTGTCATCACTCATCTCCAAACTCTTCGACTTGATACACTTGCACTTGAATTTTAGGAGACCAGTAGTCTTCTGACCACCCTGCTTTACTCTTGAGTTCTTTCACAAAATCAGTAGGCCGAGGCAAACTCTCCCAAACAGAAGGAAGAAAAGTCGCCCTGCAACGACCTTCTTCCAAAATCAAACCATCAACGGAAGGCCTTAATATATCAAGTAAATCGTCTTCCGTGCTCACTTTAATACGTTTGGGCTCTGTCAATATAGAAATATGAAATTTTAAAGAAAGCCATTCTTCTTCTGTTACTTTTGGGAAACGAGGATCTTCAAAGGCAGCAGCGAAAGCATTCGCCGCAACATCCTCTACCATCGGTCTAGACGCCTCCAACAGGCCGATACACCCCCTCAATTGACCACAAATTGTCAATGTCACAAATGTGGCCGCTAAGCGCTTGAGCGTTTCATCATAACTATCCACATTCACCTCAATAGGTCCTGAATGGTTCAATCCATTTTTCACCGAACTTTTCGCCAGTTCCAACAAACTATTTTTTTGTTCTACCGTCAACCCCATCACACAAAAGCCCACGAACCGTAGCCCACCACCCGAGATTTATCCCCCGCAGTATCGCCCGAATTTTTAACATCCAAACGCACGACTTTAAGTTCATTGTCACGCGCAAGATCTATCAACGCATTCACAATCACACAACCACAAGCCTGATCGCCTTGTAAAACGGATTGCAACGATTCAATATGCAAGGCCGTGTCTTCATCAATTTTTTGCGCTTCACTATAAGAATGAAAATGACTGAGATCCGAACTTACCACAATAAGAACTTCGGGATCATTTATATATTTTTGCATCAGTTCAACAAGGTTATCTGTACGGCACAGACCCACCACAAGGGGCAACAGGGAAAAATCTGACAACAAGACTTGTAAAAAAGGAAGATGTACTTCAATACTATGCTCTTCTCTATGGGCTTCATCGTTATAACTAGAAAAAGTAAGCTGTGAGATATTTTTAGTTGCCACCACATCAAGGGGCACCTGACCTAAGGGAGTTTCAAAATAATTGGCTGTACTCAAGGCCACTCCCATCACGGCCACACGATGTGCTGGGCCCAATAGAAATACTTTTTTGATATCAGAAAAATAGGGTTTGATCGTTTTATAAGCAGAACCAGCGACGTCACCTGAATAAATATAACCTGCATGGGGAACGATTAAGGCTTTAGGACGAGAAGAACAGCTACTACTTCCATGCAAATAAGACTGTAACTGTACTTGAAGATTTGTAGAATCTTCAGGGTAAAAGGTTCCGGAAACACAGGATTTTCTGACCTTGTTCAATGCCATAGCTTTCTTCTATTTTGAACATTATACAGTGAGCCACACTAAAAACCACTCAAATGATTTGCGATTTCCTTACCTTCAATAAAGCAATGTGACAGCATAACATCAAATTTCCATACTCAAGCAGCTAATATCTGCAAAAAATGAATATATTGACGATATATTGTCAGTTTTTATAAATAAAAGCAGCTTTTAACCCCAAATATTTTAGCATCTCAACCACCATAGGAATAAGTCTTTATTACCTGTAAGTAACTATCAACTTTATTAATTTCAAAAGGTTTGGCAATAAAATCTAAAACATTATCGTATTTCGCCAATTCAGCAGTAACATCATCATCCACTCCATTACCACTCATGACCACTATATTAGGGTTTTTCCTCACCTTGTCTAAAGCTTTCAACGCTTCCATGCCACTCCAACCTGGCATTTTAAGATCTAAAAATATCAAATCAAAATCGTTGCTCATCACTCCTTGAAAAGCGACATCCCCTCGGCCCACTAGAACAACTTCACAATTTTTAGACTCTAAATATTCTTTCAACAAACGCTGTATCCCCAACTCATCGTCAACAACAAGTACTTTCATATAATTAGGGCTTGGTGATAAAAGCCCTTTCACACTCCAGTATTTTTCCAAATATTTATATATCCACTCGTGGTCACTGGATGTTTTTTATCGGTAAAGGCCATGGCTTGCCTTCTGATCGTTGAAAAGGTTGCAGCAATGAAATCGGATATCCAAAAAATAATGTCA
>Ga0316192_10000032_pt1:0-60000 | contig 73708 bp, 57 predicted proteins | sample MerIslwburrow_MG_FD_204931 | JGI IMG/M metagenome (GOLD analysis project Ga0316192, IMG submission 204931) | Coastal sediment microbial communities from Maine, United States - Merrow Island worm burrow | ecosystem: Environmental > Aquatic > Marine > Coastal > Sediment | place: USA...
TAATATCACTCTCACAAGAAAATAAGTCATTATCTTCACCTTGTGAGAAAACAATTGTCACAAAAATTTGTATTATCTTTTGTCTATTGCCGTGTAATTTCTAAGATTAGCACCTGTATAAATTTGGCGCGGACGGCCAATCCTTGCTCCTGGAGTGTTCATCATTTCACGCCACTGGGCTAACCATCCTGGCATACGACCAATAGCAAATAACACGGTGAACATTTCAGTGGGGAACTTGATGGCTTCATAAATGATACCGGAATAAAAATCAACGTTGGGGAAGAGTTTTCTTTCTACGAAATAATCATCATTCAACGCAGCTTCTTCAAGCTCCATAGCAATATCCAAAAGTGGATTTTTGATGTTGAGTTTCTGCAATACTTCATGACATGTTTTTTTGATAATTGTGGCTCGGGGATCAAAGTTTTTATACACACGATGCCCAAAACCCATCAATCGGAAATTTGAATTTTTATTTTTAGCGAGTTCCACATACTTCTGTACATTGCCCCCATCCAAATGAATTTTGGTCAACATTTCCAAAACAGCTTGGTTCGCCCCTCCATGCAAGGGTCCCCATAGAGCACAAATGCCTGCCGCTGTAGAAGCAAATAAATTGGCCTGTGACGATCCCACCATACGCACTGTTGAAGTAGAGCAATTTTGCTCATGATCAGCATGAAGGATGAGTAATTGATTCAAGGCTTTATCTACCACAGGGTCCACTTCATACATTTCTGAAGGAACAGAAAACATCATATGTAAAAAGTTAGCGGAGTAACGCAATGAATTATTGGGGTACATAAAAGGCTGGCCAATTGATTTTTTGTAGGCATAAGATGCAATGGTTGGCATTTTGGCCATCAAACGAATAATCGCCAAATCCATATCTTGTTCATTATTGGGGTCCAATTCACCTTGATAAATGGTGGACAAAGAACACGTCATGGAAGACAACAACGCCATGGGATGTGCTGAATGTGGAAAGGCGTCATAAAACTTGCTCAAGCCTTCATGTAACATCGTGTGACGTGTGATGTTATTTTTGAATTTTTCGTATTGTTCAGGTGTAGGTAATTCACCATAAATCAAAAGATAAGAAACTTCTGTGAAATTAGAGTTATTACAAAGATCTTCAATAGAGTAGCCGCGGTAACGTAAAATACCTTCTTCACCACTGATGTAAGTGATTGCAGATTGACAAGATCCTGTATTAACATAACCATTGTCAAAGGTGACATAGCCTGTTTCTGAACGTAGCTTTGAGATATCAATCCCTTTTTCACCTTCTGTACCCTCAATAACAGGACATTCGATTGTTTTGTTCTCTAACTGAATTTTGGCGACTTCACTCATAAAAACCCTTTACTTTCTTGATTGGATTTTATCAGTAGTTGAGGCTTATGAGAAGATTATTGTGACCAGAAGTTGATATCCCAGCCTATTTTTAACATGCCCTGCAAGGTAAGCAAGGGACAATAGGTAGACTCAAAGTTACATTCTCGTACAATAAACTCTGCATCTCCCCCTGTCACTATTACAGGTGCATGTGGATTATTTTGCTCACGAATCAAGGCAACAAGGTGCTGTACCAGACCCACCAAACCAAAATATAGGCCTGATCTTATGCATTCTGCCGTATTTTTACCTATCACAGAGGCAGGTTTGGCAAAATCGACCAACGGAATCAACGATGTTTTTTCAGCTAGGGCCTTGGTCGACATCATAATTCCTGGAACAATCACACCGCCAGCGTAAATTCCTTTAGCTGCCACCCAGTCAATAGTGAGTGCTGTGCCGTGATCCACCACTATCCCCCCCTCTGGCTGATCTTCTTTAATAGCTCTAGCATTAATCAAGCGGTCCACACCCACCTCTCCCGGATGGTCCACCTGAACTTGTGGTTGCCAATTACTACCGGCCTTGAGTTCTAAGCACTCAATATTTCCATATTTTTCCAGCCCCTCTCTGAACATGGGCATGGGTTTGGGATTAACACTGGCCACCAGAACTTGTGGAGGCTGTGATAATGTGGTGGTGATTGAAGAAACGAGCTCTTTTGCCTGTCGATGACGAAGCTTGCCTGTTTCACAGATATGCTGACCATCCAAGCTCAAGCCCCAGTGCAACACAGAATTGCCAACATCAATCACCAGACAAGGTTTTTTCATGATAAATTAAGGTTTAAATTTATCTTTGTATTTCCCAGCATTATTTGCGATTTTAAAATTATACTGAATCTCTTTACCATTACGTATGACTTTAAATTTGGCGTCACGACTTTTGCTGAGATTCCAAAGGCCTGCAACACTGGCAACCTGTTGCACCGATTTTATTTTTTTACCACCAAAACTCACTAAGGTATCGTTCTCTTTAAGTCCAAATTTTCGAAATATACTTTGTTTGCCCAGTGACACAATTTTCAAAGGGTTGGCCCCATCTTGTTCTATTTTTTCTAATTCAGATAGCTGGTTAGCCTTGATCGCATCAAAAAAGTCTTGATTAAGGGTGTAACTATTGGCCCCTGTTTTTTTACCTTCAAAGGAATACAGAACATTGGGATTTTTGAGAGAATTAGCCAAAGAGAGTTTTTTTGAGGACACCGTGGGTAAAACAACCACTTTATCCACATCCAAATCTAGGGTAAATTCTGCTTTATTGTATGTCAAAATAACCGAGTACAACATCCCCTCACCTTTTTTGACCTTAATTAGTTCTTTGATTTTTCCTACGGGCTTGATGTTGGCTCCATCTTCTTCTAAAAGTTCATCACCTTCTTTATACCATGCTTTGCCACCTGATTTTTTATGCATCAATTGAAAATGAGACCCTTCTAAAGAAGTTGCTGGCGCAACTTTAACTAATTCAAAAGGGCAAGTAGGGATTGTTTTCCCTATCTGGCTACCATTACTAGCTTGTGGTTTTGGTTTTTTATCAACAAATTTGAAATGTGTGATCGCGTCGTATTGGTTTTCGCTGTGCTGTTCTTCGCGCACTTCAGGTAATTTTTCATTTACAAAAGCGTAATCTTCTGACTTGGGTATTTTACCTTCCAACCATACGCTGGCACTGGCACCTACGGCCAACAATAAAATCCAAGACATTAATTTGATGTATTTAAGACTTATCATACAAAGTTTTGCCCTCCTCGACTGATGCCACGCATCATCAATTTCAACTCATCCGGACTATCGGAATTACTCATTGCTGCTTCTTCTGTGATGATTTTATTGGTATAGAGTTGATACAAATGCTGGTTAAATGTTTGGCAGTTGTAATAGGCGCTTTCCGTGATGGCATCCACTAATTCATGAGTTTTGCCTCCCAACAACAATTCAGCCACCCTTGGGGTGTTCATCATCACTTCCACGGCCACTGTCCTACCCAAGTTATCCGCTTTGGGAATCAAACGTTGAGACACCACGCCTTGCAACACCAAAGACAACTGCATACGAATCACATCATGTTGGTGAGGAGGAAAAAACTGGATAATACGTTCCACTGTTTGGGTCGCATTGGTGGTGTGTAGGGTGGAAAATACCAAGTGACCGGTTTCTGCAGCAGAGATCGCAGCTTCCATCGTTTCTTTATCACGCATCTCTCCCAATAAAATCACATCAGGACTCTGACGCACCACATTACGCAAGGCTAAATGGAAATCTGAGGAATCTGTGCCAATTTCTCTTTGATTGACAACTGAAAGATTATCATCATACACAAATTCTACGGGATCTTCTAATGTCACAATATGTCTGCGATGAGTTTCGTTGATATGATTAATAACCGCAGAGAGTGTTGTTGATTTACCACTACCTGTGATGCCCGTCACCAACACAAGACCTCGTCTCATGGCACAAATTTTAGACAAGGCTTCTTGTGGCAGACCTAATTCTTTAAAAGTGGGAACGCGATTAGGGATCAGGCGTAAAACAGCGGCTTGTCTTTCTCGGCTCAAAAAAATATTGCAACGAAAGCGGCATTTGTCTTCAAACTGATAGGCGGTGTCTACCTCCCCATCTTGCATAAAACGCTGTTTATTTTTTTCATTATTTAAAAGTTTATCAAGGGTTTGAGACATCTCTTCAAAAGAAATGGCATCAGATCCCCAAGGCATCACTTCTCCTTTGACGCGCATACGGGGAACTGCGTTAGATCTCAAAAAAATATCTGAAGCATCATGTTCCAGTGCCGCATCCAATAAACTTGGCAAATCAAAAGCCATTACCCCTCCTTAAGGACCAATAAGTGTATCAAACGCGATGTCACAAGCCTGTCATGACGCTGATTGAAGAATGTCTGCCAAGGCCTGCTTCAAAATATCGAGGTTTTGTAGCCCTGCTGCTGAAATCCCATACACTGGTAACTTAATTTTATCACGTAATGTGGCAACTACCTCATCTGGATCTTCAAGGCAATCAATTTTATTGAGGGCCACAATACGCGGTAAATCCAACAAATTTCCTTGATTATGTAATTTTAACTCATTTTCTATCACTTCAAAGGCCTCATAGGGGGGCATTCCATTAGAGCCGGAGCCATCAATCACATGACACAGGACACGACAACGATCCATATGACGCAAAAATTGATCGCCCAAACCCACGCCCTCATGAGCCCCTTCAATCAATCCTGGTAAATCCACCATCACAAAACGAAAACTGACATTAACTTCAACAATGCCCAATGAAGGGCTTAATGTGGTAAAAGGGTAAGCGCCAATTTTGGGATGGGCTGAACTGAGACTGGTGATTAAGGTGCTCTTACCTGCATTGGGTAATCCCAACAAAGCCACATCTGCTAGGAGTTTGAGCTCCATTTCTAAATTGCGTTCTTCCCCTAAGGTTCCTGGTTCACATTCTCTGGGGACTTGATTTGTAGCGCTGGCAAAATGAACATTTCCCCGGCCTCCAAGCCCCCCATGTACCACCACTACTTGCTCTTCATTTTTTTTAAGATCGCGTAAAACTAGACCTGATTCTTTATCACGTATCACCGTCCCTACAGGTACTCGTATTTTCACCCCTTGACCATTAGCACCGTGACACTTGCCACTACTGCCATCTTCGGCCCGTTTGGCTTTAATCACTTGCATACGATTAAGATCAACTAGGGTGTTCAAACTATCATCCGCAATAAACACCACATCGCCGCCATTACCACCGTCACCGCCATCGGGTCCACCATGAGAGGCATGTTTCTCATGACGAAAACTCAAACAACCATTACCACCATCTCCAGCTTTCACATATACTTCTGCAGTATCAATAAATTTCATCCATGTATTTTAACGTATATGCAGATATAATAATCAAATGGACGAAAATTCACAGGAAATGGTCACCGAATCTCTAGAATTTCTTTCCAGTGTGAGCAATTACAACCACTGGATGGCCAATACCCTGGAACCTTACGTTGGGCAAAAGGTTGTGGAACTGGGTTGTGGCATTGGTAATATTCTTCAATATTACTTACTGCGTAAAAAATTGATTGGCATTGACCTTGATCCCAACCTTATCAACTACTGCAAGAAAAAATTTGAAGATCACAGCAATTGTGAATTTATCTGCGCAGATATTTTTGAAGATGATATCAAGCTGGATTCAAACATCGATACCATACTCAGTATGAATGTCATCGAACATATTGAAGATGATAGAAAAGCCCTCAAATGGATGGTAGACAATCTCAGCCTCAATGGCAGCTTAGTGATCTTGGTGCCCGCACACCCCCTTATTTATGGGGAGATCGATAAAGCAGCGGGGCATTACAGGCGTTATGTGATGGAAGACCTAATCACCAAAATTGAAGGCACCGGCTGCAAGGTCACCGCCAATTTTTATTTCAACTGCATTGGTTTTTTTGGTTGGGGGCTTAATTCTCGACTCCTCAAAAAGAAAACTATCCCCAACAAACAAACCTTGATGTACGACCGCTACATTGCCCCCCTACAAGCTTGGGCCGAGGGCATTATTCATCCCCCTTTTGGTCAATCATTGGTGGTGGTGGCTCACAAAACCTGAGATCACATATCTTGTCAAAATCGATCCTACTTGATATCGCAATTTGGCAATGCTTTTTTTAAAGCTTGGCGACCTTCAGCTGTTACATGTTTACAGCCATACAATTCCAATGAAGTCAAACCTGTTAAAGACATCAACGCCTTAAGATGATCATCTCTAATTTTAGTACGGTCCAATTTCAAACTGGTTAAAGACGTCAGCTTGGATAATTCTCTCATTACATTATCCGTAATTTTCGCCCCTGACAATGATAAATCAGTCAAATCAGGCAAAGAAGATAATTCCTTTATCCCCTTGTCTGTCACCTTGGTTCCACCCAAATATAATTCAGTTAAAGACCTCAATGATGATATTTTTTGTACTCCTTCATCCGTCACTGATGAAACACCATACAAACACATCATTTTCAGATCCGGAAACATCGTTATCACTTCACTCACACCCTGATCCGTAATCCCCGTCACGGCCAGATTCAACTCAGTTAAGGATTGTAAAAATGACAATTCCCTAAGGCCATAATCTGTAATTTTTGTTGCTGACAAATCCAAATCCGTCAAGGATGATATTTTCGCCAATTCACTCAAGCCCTGATCATCGATATCCGTTTGGTACAAACTCAATGAAGTCAAAGATTTCAGAGGAACTAATTCTTTAAGTCCTGCATTGGTAATTTTTGTTCTATCCAAATTCAATTCCGTCAAGGATTGTAAAGATGATAATTCTTTTAAACTATTATTTCTGATTGTCGCGGAATCAAGGTTTAATGAAGTTAAAGAAGATAAAGTTGACAATCTTTTCATATCTTTAAGAGACAAATTCTGTCTACTAAGATCCAACTCTTTAATATTTTTCAAATCCTCCAAGGTCAAATTGCCAAACTTTTTTTTGTTCAACTCTTTAAGCCACTCTAATGTTTCTTCCAAACCTATTGTCAAGGGATCGCGTAAAACATTTTCTCTGACCATATCTTTTTTTAGAGTATTCATCTCTGATTGTGGAACATCCGAATTTCTTTGACCCACATCCTTACCAACCCACTCCAAATCCCTATTAATAGCAGCACCATTATCTATTTCTATAACACCTTGGGAAACATCATTCTCGCTCTGTGAAGAAAACAAATAAAATAGAACACCAAGTGTAATCAAAGCGACAACAACACTTAATTTCTTCACGAATCACCCTTTGCCAAAATTAATTTTCTAATATATATATCTGGAACAGAACGATGATCTCCAAGATCAAAGTTAATCTTTCAAAAAACTATTCATAGATTTTACAATTTGGCAATGCCTCTTTGATAGCCTCAACACCTTCGTTTGTGACATTTGTCCCTCTCAAATCCAGCCAGATCAATGAAGTCAACCTGTGGAGATGTTTGAGACCTTCATCGGAAACATCTGTATCAGCCAATTGCAGCCAGTTCAATGAAGTTGTGGTACTGAGATGTTTGAGACCTTCATCTTTAATGCCTGACATCCTCAAATACAGTCCCTTTAAAGAAGTTAATGAACTAAGATACTCGAACTCTTTGCCTGTGACAGAGGTAAGTTCTAAACTCAAATATTCTAAAGAAGTTAATAAACCTAAATGCTTCATTCCTTCATCGGTAATATCCGTACGCCACAAATTTAATGTTTTTAAAGAAGTCAATGAACTGAGTTCTTGTAAACCCTCATCTGTAACAGATATATCTGCCAAAAGCAATTCGGTTAAGTCAGTCAATGTGCCGATATGTCTCATGCTTTTGTTAGTAATGCCTGTATTCTTTAGATTCAGACTCGTTAAAGACGTTAGTGGTTCTAGATGCTTAAAACCTTCATCCGTGATTTGCGTGTTTTTCAAACCCAACTGCTTTAAGGAAGTCAATGGACTAAGATGTTTGAGACCTTCATTGGTTATTCGCGTACCCCACAATTCTAATTCCTGTAAAGACGTCAGTGCGCTGAGATGTTTGAGACCTGTATCTGTAATTTTTGTACCCAACAAGTCCAATTTTCTCAAAAAAATCAATGAATTGAATTCTTGGAGAACTTTATCTGTAACACCTGTATTTTGAAGGTTCAACTCAGTTATAGAAGTAAAAAACTTTAAATAACGTATAAGATCGTTTTCATCAAATGCCGTCTCTGAAAGATCCATTTTTTCGGCATTTCTTAAATCTTCAATCGTCCATTTTCCGAACTCTTCTTCTTTTAATTCTTTAAGCCACTTTAATGTTTCTGCCAAATCAGCATCCGACACATTTTGTGAAACAGTATCTTTTTCCTTTGATATATCTGAACCTGTTTTTAGAACATTCAATCCTTTATTACCACTTGAATTAAGCTGAGCCGAAGTCTTGTCCGGAACTTCAAAAGAAGCTGGTTGACCAATGTCCAAATCTTTCATCTCTCCACCAGCACTTTCAATATCTCCGGAAAAAATCTTATACCCAAGAAAACCCAGAAACAGGCAGAACAACACCGCAACCAATTTTATCTTATTCATAACAACCACCTGTATATACATAGAACGATCCCATTTCCAAGGAAACAAGACAGCTAAAATGCCATGTGCTTTTGCTCTTTTGCGGAGGACTTTGAGAGCCAATGTGATGTGCTGCGAAACAGCTTGTTGAGTAACACCGATTTCTTTCCCAATCTGCGTAACTGTCATGCCTTGATAATATTTCATGTTCAGTATTTGTTTCTGTTTTTTTGACAATGTCTGAAACTGTATGATAACCCACTCGATTTGTTCCTCTGAAAACTTTTCGTCCTCTGGTTGAAGAAAACAATCTTCCCTCCCTTCCAGAGATTGCTCTTTCCTCTTCTTCTTCAAACAGTCTTTCGTGAGATTCCTTGTAACTGTATTCATCCATTGAGGTAACTTGTTTGATCTTTTTCGCCACAATCTTTCCTTTTCGATGATGCGTAAACATGCCTCTTGGGTAATGTCATCTACAACACCCTCGTTTTTAGCTATCCTGCTGACTATCCTTCTTATTTTAGGAATATGGTCAACAAGTGTTTCACTTAAAAATTGACTTGTATTCATTTACTATAAATCACAACGAAACCTCACTAAATCCACAATGTGAAAAATCCTCTTTCTCCCAAAATAATACCCTATTTCTAAAAAACTATATATTTTTTATAATATTAACATTTCAGATTACTTTAATTTTGGTGTAAATTGAAAATTTCTAACATCCAGCACCCACACATATAGTGCAGCATGGGTGATTTGATGAAATGGTTAAGATCATTATGCTAGAAATATTTTACGTCTAATGTGAATGCAAGTGACGGTGGACTATGAACATAAGAAATATCACTGAATAGTGCAGTTTGGCAAAGCTTCTTTAAGTTTCTTTATCCCATCTTCTGATATTTTCGTTCCTGATAAAAACAAACGAGTTAACGAGGTCTGTGCCGACAATTCATGTAGAACTTCATCTGTGATCTTGGTGTAGCCCAAGTTTAATTCAGTTAGCGTACATTGGGATAGCATCTCTTTTAACCCTTTATCCGTGATCTTTGTCCGGTACAAATTTATTGCGGTTAATGATTGCATTGATGAGATTGTCTTTAACCCAACATCTGTTATTTGCGTTCTTCCCAAGTTTAATGATTTTAGCTCTGTTAAATGTAATATTTCTTTTAGGCCTTCATCCGTAACTTCTGTGGTTCCAATCCATAATTTGGCCAAGAATGGCAAGTTTTTCAAATGTTTTAAATCGGCATTTGTGATTTTTTTCATGTTAAAATTCAACTCATCGACGTAAGATAAATCCTCTGTGGACCATTTTTTGGCTTCCGCAGAATGTTCTTGAAGCCATTTTAATGTCGTTTCCAAACCAATTTTCGTAACATTATCTTTTGCAACGCTTTTGACAGCGCCTGTATTTTTGGGCATGTTTGAATTTATTTTTGGTTGACTCAATGTTTTTTCAACATCAATTTTTTTTTGAAGAGTAGTGTCTAGTTTGATTTCAGCATTCGTAGTAATTTCATCTCTGTTCTTTGAAATAGCCATGTAAAATATAAAACCAAGTACGATTAAAGAAATAAATATACTAAATCTTTTCAAATGAAGACCTTTCTACCTTTCTGACACATGCATAGTACCCAAAGAAAATAAATAATATTTCTCAACTGCGTTGGTTAAAAAAGGCATTATTCACCTTCCTTTCGGTTTATTTAAATACGAACTACTGATGGTCAGGAGGCACTTTATATACTGTACGTAAACGTTGCAATTCAGCCTTAAGAGCCTTAACTTGTTTACTGTACTTTGGCTTACTATAGCCATTGTGAAGTTCTTGCGGATCCTCTTTGAGGTCATAAAATTCGAACTCTTCATTATTTGGCACGTCTTCACCGTAAAATCGGATGAGCTTATATCGTTTGCCTGAAACACCTTCATGGCGACGCACAGAGTGAACGGAAGGGTACTCATAATAATGATAATAAAGACTCTTTCTCCAGTTGCTAGGCGTCTTGCCTTTCAACAATGGCACAAGACTCAAGCCTTGCATGTCCTTTGGGATTGGAGCTTGAGCGATATCAAGAAATGTTTCAGCAAAATCAATATTTTGCACTAAATCTGTATTGACACTGCCTGGCTCAACAACTCCAGGCCAACGAGCAATAAAAGGTGTGCGAAAAGATTCTTCATACATAAAACGTTTGTCAAACCAACCATGTTCACCCAGATAAAAACCTTGATCAGATGAGTACATAACAATCGTATTTTTTTCCAAACCTGTTTCTTCCAAATAATCTAAAATTCGACCAACCGACTCATCAATTGATTTAGCCGTGCGAAGATAATCTTTGATATATCGTTGATATTTCCAACGTGTCAATTCTTTACCTGACAAATTAGCCGCAAAAAATTTATCATTACGAGGATCGTATGCTTTATCCCAAACCTTTTTGTCTTTTGAAATCATACGATAATAAGCTCCAGGTTCACCACGGGGTAAATCTTTTTTCTTCGCGTATTCGATAGCCGCTTTATCACGTGCAGCACGGGTTTTGACTTTGAGATCGTTTGCCATATTCATCGTCTGTGAGATTGTCATATCTTGTTCATTAGCCGCTGTGCCACGTTCTGAATAGTCATCAAAAAGAGATAACGGTTCTGGAATCGTAACATCGTCATATAGATTTACATGTCTAGGAGCTGGACACCACGTACGATGAGTCGCTTTGTGATGTACCATTAACATAAAAGGTTTTTTGTCTTTGCTTGACTTCTTCAACCATTCCAAAGCACGATCTGTCACAACATCACCCACATAACCTGTATACTGAGTTTTACCTTTTTCTGTAAGGAACGTCGGCTGATAATAAGAACCTTGACCAGGCAAAACTTCCCAGTAATCAAAACCTTGCATTTTTCCAGGAAGATGAATCTTTCCAATCATAACTGTACGATAACCCACCTTTTGTAAAAGTTTAGGAAATGTTTGTTGGTCCTGATTGAATGGGCCACCATTGGTAAGCTTTCCATTTAAGTGGCTATGCTTTCCCGTCAATAATGTTGCACGAGATGGCGCACAAATTGAGTTACCTACGTAACATCGATCAAATCGCATTCCACTTTTTGCTAAACGATCCAATTGTGGAGTGGGGTTGAGTGCAGCTAGATGGCTGCCATATGCGCCAATTGACTGTTGTGTATGATCATCAGAAAAAATCCAAATGATATTCAGCTTAGATTTTTGAGCCGTAAATTCATTCCGTGATGCAACACAACCAAAGAACATTAAACACATAAATAACACTAACAATTTCTTAATCATAACACATACTCTCAAAACCAATAACAACTAAAACATTTAACCCAATATTGATTGGTAGAGAACCAAATAGATCAACACCCCTGTCACCGACACATAAAACCATAAGGCTAAGGTAATTTTTCCAAACTTAATATGTTCGGTTAGGCGTTTTTTAATAGCTAATAAAAATGTTCTCAAAACCATAGGAACAATCACTACGGCCAAAACAATATGACTGATCAACATCCCATAATACAGGTACTTGAATTTTTCTGGACCCACGTCTTTATAAAGTTTGGCCGTTCCAAAAATATGAAACGTCAAATAACTCACCAAAAAAACGACCGATACCAAAAAAGCCAAACTCATCAATTTAGCATGCAATTTTTCATTTCCTTTTTTTATCACCACCCAACCTGCAAACAGCAAGGTGGCCGCCGTACTATTCAAACAGGCATTAAGAAGAGGGAGGTACTGAAGGTAGTCACTCACGCCAAGCGCCTACACGCCCAACAACGATTCAAGTATAACGTTCATGTACTTATCTCCTATCATAAAAAACATGATAGCCGATAAATACACAATGCTATAACGAAATACGCGACGAGCTGATTTATCGTTAACACCTCTGAACAGCCAAACGGAACAAGCTAAAAAACCCAAACCAGCCACCAAGGCACCAATTAGATAAAAAGAATCAACATATCCATAATACACAGGAGCCAAAGAAATCGGCAATAAATACAAGACAAACATATTAGTTTGGCGCGCTGTCATTGAGCCTTCTTTATCATCCACCACGCAGAGCATGTTATAACCAGCTCTGCGATAATCTTCGCGATAAATCCAGCTCAAAGCAAAAAAATGTGGCATCTGCCAGATAAACAAGATGGCTCCAAAAAATAAAATATCAATATTCAAATGTCCTGCAGCAGCGGCATAACCAATAAAAGGAGGTAAAGCACCAGGGACGGCACCCACTAAAGTATTAAAGATCGTTTTTCTTTTGAGAGGGGTATAAACCAACAAATAACTCACTAAAGTCATCAAACCCAACCAACCCGCTAAAGGGTTAACTAAAGCGGATAGCACATAAAGACCGCAGGCAGAAATGGTGACACCATAGGCCAGCACTTGTTGAGGACTAAGAGTCTTGGAAGGTAAGGGTCGTTTTTTTGTGCGATCCATCATCGAATCAAAATCGCGCTCCATCAACATATTCAAGCTATTTGCCCCACCACCCAACAAACAAATACCCAGCAAGGTCCACAAAAATCTTAGGGTAAAAATAGGATCCAACCCCACCAACACAAAGCCTGTTATGCCACTCAATACTGAAAGAGAGGTCAAACGAGGTTTGGTTAAATTAATAAATGCGAGCCAAGTTTTCATGCGGGTATTTTAGCAGAGGTTGAATCATCTTCCCCCCCTATTTTAGGCTCTAAATTACCTATTGCTCGCATTCTTAAGGCAGAAGCCGCTACCAGCATCATGGCCCCTATAAACACATGGGCTGTCGCGGTCAAGCTGCGATCACGGGGGGTGGTTACTTTTACTTGTGCCCCCTGAATGGCCACCTTCTCAAACTGAAGGGTTCCTCTCGACATTCGTTGAGAAAACACCATAACTCCCAAACCCAACTGCAATATCAACAACACACCAATAATGCCTCCCAAACGACGCATCATGGGATTATCTTTACACTGAGAAAAAACGGAAATAACGGTATAAAAACAAGCAAAAGAAACAACCAATGCAAAGGAAGCATGAATAAATAGATAACTCACATCCCCTTTATGACGGTAAATGGCTCCTAAAAAAAGTTGAATCAATAGTATCCAAGGGAGATAATAAAATATCTTGCCCGTGTACCTTTTGGATGAAACTGAATCATTCCAAGATTTTGATGTAAGAGCCACCAACATTCCCAAAAAAGCCACTAGTCCTTGGCCCAACACCGCATGCAGTACTGAAAAGGCGCGTGCTTCTAATTTGTAATGTACGGTCAGCCCCCCTAAGCCTCCTTGAAAAATAATACCCAACATCACACAGTTCACTAAAAATTTGATACGACGATTTTCAACACAAAAGAAAATGAAAAACCAAAGCACAACACACACCATACCTGTCACAGCCGCTAATTCGCGGTGATGGTGTTCAAAAAAAGCTTGAGAACTTATCGCCAGTTCACTCCAAGGATAACCAAATAACCACTTGCCATCACTGGTGGGCCAATCGGGGAAGGCCATACCTGAATCGGTGGACGTGGTGGCGGCGCCAAATAAAATAGTGAGCAATGCAAAAACAACTGCGGCAATCGATAGGGAATGAATAACCCTTCTCATCTTCACTATTTGGGTGTTTCTTTGCTGTCTTTCTCCTCATGAAGAGGTGTTTCAGCGTCAGGTTCTTTGGCCTGAGTATTATGATCTTTATGCTCAACTTCCTTGTAATTGATTTGTCCATCAGGATCTCTTAAGGCCTTTTCTGGATCAAATTCTCCACGCGTTGCAAGATCCGCAAATGTTAGTAGGAAGAAACAAAACAAAAATATCAAGCTACAGGCAAAAATTACTGAATTAAGGGGTCTATCATATTTAAGCCCCATAAAGAAACAGCACACCAATGAGCCTTTAACAATAGCAATAATCATCGCGAGAATAATATTGAGAGGACTGCCTAAATCCACTTGGGCAGCAGCTACCGTGATAACCGTAAGAAACAATAAAGCATATAACGTTCTTGTGTAAATTTTAGCAGGAATAATATGATGACCTTCACTCATGATTAACTCCTAACCTACCAAGTAGAACAAGGGGAACAAAAAGATCCAAATCAAATCGACAATATGCCAATACAACCCAACCATTTCAATGGGAGTGAAGTACTGTTTGTGGAATTCACCTCGGCAAGCTCTCACATACAACCATGCCAACAAGCCCATACCAATCAAAATATGAAAACCATGGATACCTGTCATTGTGAAATAAAACCCCATAAAAACATTGAGATTTTTTGTGTTGCCTTGGGTATCTTTATTGAAAATGTCTTCTATTTTTTTCAGTTCAGCTCTTTTTACGGGGTCTGTTTCTTGATCACTATGAAGCGTAAAACCCCTCTCAATCACCAAGGTTTTTGATTCTGAATAATCCGCGGCTACCGGAAAAGCGTGATGGTCAAACTTGGCTGTATATTCAAAACCTTTAACCACCATAAACGCGCCAGCCAAGAGTATCGTAAGCAATAAATAACGTTTGAGGGCTTTAAGATTACTTGTTTGGGCACTGTACACACCCATCACCATTGTCCATGAACTGATAATCAAAACGAGGGTGTTTAAGGCCCCCAGTTTCCAATCTAAGATATATTCACTTGCGAGTTTCCAAAGTTCAGGATTCCAATTACGAAAAACGGTATACCCCACAAAAAGACCACCGAACAACATGATTTCTGTAACAAGAAATATCCACATCCCTGTTTTACAAGCATCAAATTCCTGTTCTGCAGAATCAAAATGGTGAGCGGTTTCGTGTAGAACTTCTTTGACTTCCTTCATCAGTGAGCCCTCTTTGCATCTTCAACATTGTAAACATAGGGTTCTTCAGGAATTTCAGGAACACCTACAAAATTATGCTCAACCGGAGGTGTAGCTGTCTGCCATTCAACGGTTGTTCCCCCCCATGGATTATCAGGAGCCTCTTTGCCATTTTTCAAAGAATGAACCAAATAACACAACATAAAAAGGAATGTCATTCCTAATGAAAAAGCACCTAATGATGATAATTCATGCAAGTTTTCAAAATGAGGCAGGTAATTATGATAACGACGAGGCATTCCCATATGCCCCAGTAAAAACTGTGGAATAAATGTCAAATTGAAAAATATAAACACCAAAACGGCAGCCACTTTACCACAAGTTTCGTTATACATTTTTCCAAACATCTTAGGCCACCAGTAATGAATACCTCCTAGGAAGGCAATCACAGTTCCACCCATCATGGTGTAATGGAAATGAGCCACAATGTAGTAAGTATCATGCAGGTGAATATCTGTACTCAAGGTAGCGCAAATCAAACCTGTTAATCCACCAATCGTGAACAAACCAATAAAAGCCAAGGCATAACACATAGGCGTTTCAAATGAAATGGAACCTTTATACAAAGTTCCTACCCAATTAAACACTTTAATGGCTGATGGAATACCCACCAAAAAGGTCAGTAAAGAGAATGTTAATGTCGCATACTCACTTTGCCCCGCCACAAACATATGATGCCCCCATACAATGAAAGACACCGCAGCAATCGCCATGCTGGAATACGCCACAAATGAATAACCAAATATCGGCTTACGTGAAAAGGTTGAAATCAATTCACTCATGATCCCCATACCTGGAAGGATCATAATATACACCGCAGGGTGAGAATAAAACCAGAAGAAATGTTCAAATAACACCGCATCACCACCTAAGGCCGGATCAAAAATTCCTACACCATATAATTTCTCAAAACCAAGCAAAGCCAATGTCACACCTAATACAGGAGTCGCTAATATCTGAATACACGCTGTCGCATACATCGCCCATAAAAACAAAGGCATACGAAACCAACTCATTGAGGGTGGTCGCATCGCATGAATGGTGGTGATAAAGTTCATACCTGTAAAAATAGATGAAAATCCTAATACAAATGCCCCAATAACAGAAAGTCCCACCGCCGTATTTGATTGAAAACTATAGGGAGCGTAAAACGTCCATCCCGTATCAATACCACCACAAACCAAGGCCGTGACAAAAAAGATAGCACCCACAATCCATAAATGAAAAGAAAGCAGATTTAATTTGGGGAAGGCCACATCTTTGGCCCCTAGCATCAAAGGCAATACAAAGTTACCTAATACACCTGGTATGGCCGGAATGATAAAAAGAAATACCATAATGGCACCGTGCAATGTGAACAATTTGTTATAAAGTGTGGAAGCCGTTTGTTTTTCGTCGCCTACCGTCAACAAAGTTTCATTGACATATTGCAGAACTTTACCTTTAACAACAGGTACTTCTTTGCCATCTTTTGTTTTTCTTAGTATAGGCGTTGTCCCATCTTGTTCCATCACATAGTCGGGTTTGCCATCCTGGGTTAACCCCGGATCCATCAATTCCCAACGAATCGCCATGGCAAATATGCCTCCCAAGAAAAAAGCAAAAATGGTAGCTGCTAAGTACATAACTCCTATGCGCTTGTGGTCTAGCGTAAAAAGCCAGCTTTTCCAGCCACTTTTTGCATTAAGATAATTCACATGATCAGACATTATTCCTTACCTTCTTTGACCAACGTTTTTGTTTTTTCATCGTAAACAAAATCTTTATCGTAACTTCCTTCTTTGATCCATAAAACCAGTGCATGCAGCTCTTGTTCTGTTAGTTGATCTTCGGGAAAAGCTATCATTCCACCTTGAGGTGTCTCTTTAACCATTTTAACATTCGGATCACGTACAGATTCACGGATATAAGCTTCATCAACGGTGATTTGTTTTTCAACACCGCCTTCTAAAATAGCTCTCGATTTTCCCCAAAGACCTTTCCAACTTGGTCCAGCTTTTGGTTGATTTTCAAGGTCATGACAAGCCGCACATTTGGCGTATAGCTGCGCGGGTTTGATCTGAACGTTTTCCATTTCTTTCAAATAATCTGGGGTAGACAAAACCTTAACTTTAGAAATCATACCTGAATGTTGGTCTCCACAATATTCCGTACAGTAAAGATCATACGTTCCCTCCCTAATCGGCATAACATTCATTGTGGTGTAACGATTAGGAATCACATCCATTTTTTCACGCATACTTGGCATATACAAACTATGTAGCACATCTCTACTGATCATGCGTAGTTGTACGGGTTTGTTTACTTCTAAGTAAAGCACATCTGATTTATGTGTCGCACCTGCAGGCGTGGCCTGAGTAAATTCCCAAAACCATTGTTTACCATATACATTAACAATTCTTGCATCCTTAGGTGCCGCTCCCATTACGGTGAGGTAACCACCCGCTCCCACAAAAAACATCCAAAAACAAATAACAGTAGGAACAATTGTCCAGAAAATTTCTAGGGGATAGTTATGGCGAATATGAGGCGGTAATTCATTGCCTTTTCTACGACGATATTTGAGACAGTAGAACGCTGTTAGACCATAAATCAACAGGCCAAAAAACGCACATATTCCATACTCAACATAAAAAGTGTGATCCACTTCAGTGGCATATTCTGACGCCTTAACGGGCAAACGTAAGGGATCATTGTTTGAAAATTCATCAATGTTTTCAGCAAAAAATCTCAGGGGAAGTTCAAGCATTATTTGATACTCCCATTACGAATTTCTCTGCGCCACATTTTGAACATGAAGCCTCCAAATAATAACAGTGATGCCGCTGCTGTCACCGACAAAATTCTCAACACCGCTGGCGTATAACCATTTGTTTTAGGGTCATATCGGTAACACCATGAAATCAAACGTTCCACACTGCTGCCCACTTTGCCCTTACCCGCCTCAATAATAGCCAATTTAAAATCTTTGGCCTGATAACGAGTGCCATATAAATAACGGGAAATCTTTCCATCAGGTGTCAACACTATTGTCATTGAAGGATGCTCATACATTCCCTTTTCCTCATTAAACTTATAATCAAAGTCCAACATTTCGGCTAGTGTTTTGCTGTCACATTCTTTATTTCTGTCGCCATCTTCTTCAGCTTCTTCTTTTTCAATGAAAAATGACCATGCGTCATCGGATAGATTACGGGGCCCATGTTTATCATTAGCTACAAAACTTTCGATATAACTAGATTTTTTACTAGCAGCAAAGGCATATTTACCACCTTCATTGGGGTCAAAACTCACCGTTAACACTTTATAATCTTTCCCAGGTGTTAACGTTAATTTTTGCATGGATTCCACCGCGCCATTCAATACTTCTGTACACAAAAAAGGGCAACGTATGTACACCATATTCAACACAACAGGTTTTGTGCCGTCAAAAAAATCACTGAGACGAACAATTTTTCCTGTTTCATTCATAAAGAACAAATCGGGGACTTTGGGACTGTCTTTTGTCGGTACAATATAGGTTCCTAAGGTTTTACTTTCATCAGGAGCCTCTAGTCCTACAGGCTTTTTCAGCGCTGGATCAAAGGCAGAACCTGCATGTAACACCCCTACAGAAAGGCCCAGTGAACATAAGATCAATAACAGGTAAGAACTCAGTTTCACTTGTTATACTCCTGAACAACTTGCTTCATCGCTTCATCAATACCTTTTAAATTTTCTTGATCACGCTTTTGCAACTCTTCTAACTTAACATAAGGTGAGTTATTATCATCCACATTCATCGTGTCACGCGTATGACGCACCCACAATAAAGTAAAAGCCATAATCAAAGTCACTCCCGCAATGGAAACTAACAAAGCTGAGAAAATCGTGAAATTATCTGTGTCGTGTTTGAACTCATACTTGATTCCGCTATCGTCGTGATGCTCACTCATGATTCGCCTTAATGATTCTCAAAGTTCAAAGATTCGTTAAACCAAGGATCCTTCAGAGGAACCAAGGCTTTTCTGCCTGTGTTGAACAGGAAGAAACCAATAAATACAGATGACATGCCCACTAGGCAAATCAATTCTGTTGCTCCTGGCAAGACACTCCAACCGGCTTCCGCAGCAGCGGGCATCACCATCCAATACACATCCACAAGGTGCATCAACAAAATCCAAGCAGCAATCAAAAATAAGGCTGTTGCATTTCTTTTCACATGGCGGCTCAACAAGGCCAAGAAAGGAAATACAAATTTTAGTAAAACCAAAGCGATACTCACACACTTCCACTGTCCACTACCAAAACTCCAGCGGTGGTCATACCAAAAGGTTTCTTCGGGTATGTTGGCATAGCCTATCAACATAAATTGAGAATACGCGATATAGGCCCAGAAAATGGTAAAACCAAACATCCATTTACCCAAATCATGATCATGTTCGGTGGTGACAGTATTTTTGAGCATGCCCAATTTTCTTAGCACAAACACAACCATATACATTAAAGCAAAACATGACAAAAAGCTGCCCGCAAAGAAATACACACCAAACATGGTTGAAAACCAGTGACTTTCAACGGACATGATCCAATCAAAGGCAGCGAAGCTTAAGGTTAACATACCTAAAAACACACAAGGAGGCGCCATACGGTTCATCCAGCGCGTGTGATGTAGCTTTCCATCTTTGTCTTGTCTTGAGCTGTGATAAGAATAGAAAAAGGCAATCACAATCCAGATCAACAAGTAAGCGATACCTCTGGCAATAAAAAATTTCTCAGTAAGGAAGGGTAACTTCTTGATCAAAATCGCATCTGTTTGAGCAACAAAGTCTGTCAAACTTTGTTTTACAGCAACTGAATTACCTTCATGCCCATGAGCATCGGCTGGAGCCTCAAATAACTGTGATTTCCACCCTGCGATTTCTGCTTTTTTCAAATAATCAAGAGCGTCGTATTTTTTCTGAGCTTGATAAGCCAACTGTGATTTCACGAGCAAATCATGCGCTTTAGAATTTAGAGCCACACCTGGATTTTTAAGAACTGTATCGTAATGTTCTTCAACAACATGCACATGATGCTCACTGTGCAGCCAATGGCCATACAACGCATCCATTCCACCGCAAAAGAATATCGGCATGGCAAAAACAGCCACGCATACAAAATTAAGTGAGAGGTTTTCAGCAATGCGACGCACCAAAACAGACCAGTGGGCACGTACCAGATAGTGAATAATCACAAAAGCCAATGCTCCCAATGAAATTGCTGTCCAAAACATAAACACCATCAAATAGGCGAACCAAAAACGTTTGTCGTGAGAGTGAGAGCCTGAATAGGCAATAATGGCTGTCAGTCCACCAACAATCAACACAGGGGACACCAGCTTGCTAAGACAGCCAAACCCTGAAGAGATGTTGTAAGAATCAGTCACTTTTTTTTCCACTGTACTCATTTCTTATTTCAACGCTTTCATATATTCAATGATAAGTCTGATTTCATCATCAGAAAGTTGTTCCTTAGTGACCGGTGGCATAACAGGTTGATAACCCTTTAACACTTTTTCAAGAGGCTTTCTTATTGATTCAAACACGTAAGCTTCATCCACAATAACTTTGCCTTTATTTGTTTCTTCTTCTTTACCCCACAACCCTTTGAACAAAGGACCAAGTGGTTTTACACCAGGTACCATTTGCGTGTGACAGGTAAAACAAACACCTTTACCCTTAAAAAGTGCTTCGCCTTTTTTCGCTTCCTCACTCAGTTCAACCACAGGTTCAAATTTAGTTAATTTTTCACCTTTCAACTTCTGCAAAGCTCTTATGTAAGCCACAATCGCCCAGCGATCCGCTTCAGGGATTTGCGCCGCATACGAAGGCATGGTTTTGGGAACACCAGGCTCTCCCTTGCCATGGGTGATAATGTCAAAAAAATAACCATCTTCCAAAGGCAACAAACGGGGATCACGGAAATCTGTGATGGGCGCAAAACCTGTAGCAGCAAGTGGCACAGCGCCTTGTCCTGATCCGGCCCCATCATGACAGGGCGTACAGTAAATATTAAATCGTTCTTGTCCTCGTTTGAGCAATAGGGAATCCACAGTAACAGGCATTTTTTTGACAAACTTACCCGTGCTGTCTTTACCTTGGTAAAAATGAGTATCCGCTTTCAAATTTCCATAAGACACGGTGCCTGTAGGTGGCGTGTACATAGAACCTGATTGTGCACGAATTTTAGGCTGATGGTCCATATCAGGAACCAAATGAAAGGGGGGTTCTGAGCGATCCCACGTAAATATCACAACCGACAAGGCCATCATCTTCACTGAGACAATCACAAGGATGATATTGATTATTGTCTTCTTACACATCAGTCTTCTAGCTCCTCAATATGCTCGGCCCCTACTTTTTCTAAAATTTCTCTGGCGAGTTCGGAGTTGTATCGCGTGTCCATAGCTTCAATGGCAATAAAAAAGCGATCATCAGTGACTCGTTCAAACAATTTATGTTTGAAGGTAGGGTGATAAAACATGGGCAATTTGTTCAAGGCAAACATACCAAAAATAGCACCAAAAGCTGAAAGCAGTACCGTGAGCTCAAATACCACAGGAACCATAGTAGGGATATACGTTTGACTTTTACCCGAAATCAAATAACGGTAACCTGTGAGGTACCAATCCATTTCAATCCCATTGGTAAAACATTGCAAACCAATACCTGCGATCAAACCTCCAATGGCCATCGCCAACACAATCCAAGGCAACTTGGTGTCTTTAAGGCCCATGGCTTTTTCAATGCCATGTACAGGGAAGGGGGTAAAAGTTTCGAACCTTGTATATCCCGCATCACGCAGCACTTCACTGGCGTGAATCAGTTCCTTTGGTGTTTCAAAACTACCAATTGTTCCGTAAATCTTTGCAGGTTGCTCAGCCATCTGTTACGCCCCCTTCTTCACATCTCTATGGGGGTCCGCCTGAGGCATAATCCCTTTGATTTCTGAAATGGCAAAGATGGGTAAAAATCTCACGAACAACAGGAAGAAGGTAAAGAACAATCCAAAACTACCTACCAGTGTCAAAATATCAATGGCTGTAGGGGTATATTTGCCCCATGAAGAAGGCAAGTAATCGTTTTCAAGTGTCAACACAATCACGTAACGTTCAAACCACATACCAATATTAACGAAGATTGAAGCCACAAACATAATAGGTAAACTGTTACGGCATTTTTTGAACCAGAAAATTTGAGGTGTGATCACGTTGCACAAAAACATCGTCCAATAAGCAAAAGCACTTTGCCCTGTGGCCCTCAACCAAAATGTACCACGCTCAAAACCACTTCCGGAATACCAAGCAATAAACAGCTCAATACAATAGGCATAACCTACGATAGAACCTGTGGCCAACATGATTTTACACATGTTATCTAAGTGACGTTTGGTCACTAAATCTTCCAACTGCAACATTTTTCGGAAGGGAACAAGCAAAGTCATCACCATGCCAAAGCCCGAAAACACCGCCCCCGCCACAAAGTAAGGGGGGAAAATAGTGGTGTGCCAACCAGGAACAATAGATACCGCAAAATCATAACTCACGATTGTATGTACCGAAAGCACTAATGGCGTAGCTAAAGCGGCCAAAATCATATAGGCTCTTTCGTAACTTTGCCAATGACGGGTAGCGCCTCTCCAACCCATGGAAAAAATACCATACATCAAACGGGGAAATCCTTTGGCGCGGTCTCTTAACGTTGCTAAATCAGGGATCATCCCCATATACCAGAAGAGAAATGAAACAGTGGCATAGGTACTCACCGCAAACACATCCCATAATAAGGGACTTTTGAACTGAGGCCACAAATCCATTTGGTTAGGAATCGGGAACATCCAATAAGCTAACCAAGGACGACCCACGTGAATACCTGGGAACAAACCCGCGCACATCACCGCAAAAATTGTCATCGCTTCCGCCCAACGGTTGATAGCTGTTCGCCAATTTTGCCTGAAGAGAAACAATACCGCTGAAATCAAAGTTCCGGCATGGCCAATACCTACCCAAAATACAAAGTTTACAATAGCAAAACCCCAGTTAACAGGATTGTTAAGCCCCCAGACACCCGTACCAAAATAAACGAGGTAAGCAATCATAGCCCCTAATAGACCTAAAACACACAATGCTGCAAAAAAAGCAACGTACCATGCTTTAGGCGTTTTTCTTTCATTGACAGCACAGACCATTTCAGTAATCGAATGGAAATCATGTGATCCCTGAACCAAAGGCTCTAAATCAATGCCTGGTCGAAAGTTTTCTTTGAGCAATTCGTCTGTTCTTTTGATCGTCATAATCTACACCCACTCCGGATGAGGATTTTTGATGGCCGAGATAAACGTTGTTCTAGGCTTGGTGTTAATCGCTTCCAGCAATTTGTAACTGCTGTCCACATTTCTCAATTCACTGACCTTACTCTTAGGATCTTTGATATCACCAAACACAATGGCATCTGCAGGGCAGGCCTGAGCACAAGCCGGTGTGGGTGTTGTGCCGTCTTGATCGTTGAGCACCTTACCCTCACCCTTCACATCCATACGAGCCTTATTAATACGTTGTACACAATAGGTACATTTTTCCATCACACCACGGTAGCGCACAGTGACATGTGGATTGGCTTGCATTTTGTCTAATTTATCTAATTTCGTATAACCAAAGGTCGCATCTGTTCCCCACGTCGTACCCGGCGATACCCAAGGACTTTTTTGAGCAAAGTGATAATAATTGTAACGGCGAACTTTGTAAGGGCAGTTATTCGAGCAATAACGGGTGCCGACACAGCGGTTATAGGTCATGTCGTTTAGACCTTCCTGACTATGACTAGTAGCCGCTACAGGACAAACTTCTTCACAGGGAGCAGTTTCACAATGCTGACACGCCACGGGCATTGTCGCAATGCTCACATCACTTTCATCATAATTGTCACCCTCATGACTAATTGGCAGAGACTTGTCTTTAAATTCAGCTGTCCCTTGCTGCTGTTTCAAATTATCGCCACCTTGGTAAGTAAAATAGCGATCCATGCGTATCCAGTGCATTTCGCGACCTATCTTCATTTCTTCTTTACCTACAATGGGAATATTATTTTCAGACTGACAGGCCACCGTACATCCCGCACAGCCTGTGCAACGCGTGAGATCAATACTCATCCCCCACTGATAACCTTTAGTGAAATCCAAATCGGTTGACAGGGATTTGGTGGTTGTTTTTTCTTTGAGATGAGCGTATTTCTGTTGCATGTTCTTAGGGATATCGTTTTCAATATCTCGAGTTGCAATTTTGGGATCTTGTTTGTAAAGATCCAAATCATAGTGCTTCACCAAATCACGATCTTCTTGCACAGAATGCGGTTGTGAATTAGCGAAGGAATAGGTGCCTATTGGGGTGATTTTTGCACCTGAAGTAAAGTTCATCGCATCTGAAGTCCTGAGTGTGTAAAAATTAAAACCCACATCACGGGCCACTACACCTTTTTCCCCATCAAATGTGCGACCATAGCCCAACGTGAGTGTCAGTGAGTTTTTGGCTTGTCCTGGCATAATGTGAACAGCGCCTTTGGCCTTCACACCTGCAACCGATACCTCAACCAAATCAGCTTCACTCAAACCATATTCTTTAGCTGTGGCATGACTGATCAATACAGGGTTGTCCCAAGCTATTTTTGTCATAGGATCAGGCAATTCTTGCAACCAGCCATTGTTGGCATAACGTCCATCATGAACCTTAGCATCAATTGAAAAAACCACTTCAAGACTTTTGCTCGACACAACAGGGACAGTTGCAATTTTATTAGCTATGTTTTTTAGTCGTATAGCGCTCGTTTGAGGGGGATACGCCCTACCAGAAATCAAACCATCATGCACAGCCTTTTTCCACCCCGCACCAATCAAACCTGAATGCTGACTGACCGTATCATGCCCTGATTCTGCACCACCACTCAACACAGTTAACAACTCAATCGCTGAATAAGCTTTTTCAGCTTTGTCGCCAATTTTAACGGAGCCTTTAACTACTTCTGAAAGAGGTTCAATCAAGGGTTGCTGCAGACTTACTTTGCCATCTGCTGTGTACCAATCTCCCCAAGATTCAAGACCGTGAGCCGCATTCAAATGCCACTGACACACAGCGGCGGTTTCATCACGGTGCAATCCATGATGAATGGTAGTTTTAGCTTTTTTCATGGCCTGTTCAAATTTCAAATCGGCAGGGGCGTTATAAACGGGATTAGCCCCGATGATAACGAGCGTTTCCACATCCTCATTATTGAGGCTGTCCACTAATTCTTTAATGCTTCCGTAATCAACATCGTCATGAATTTTGGTATACGTTACCGTTGTTCCTTCGGCACCTAGAATTTGATTAACTGCAGCCACCAAAGCATGTACGAGCGCAGGCTGATTAACACCCGCCACAACAAGAGAATTTTTACCTGCTTTTAATAGATCATCCGCTATCAAAGCCACACGTTGTTGTAATTTTTTATCTGTGAGTTTTTTGGCTGACAGAGATCTTAAGTCCTCTTTTTTATCAGCCAATTCACTGACCAGACCCAACAACACATCAAGAACTTCAGCGCTCTTCACTGCAATACGATGATCCGCTTTACCACCCGTTAGAGTGAAACGGCTTTCCACCGCATACAAACGGTTCATTTTGTTTGTTTTTTTGTCGTGGCGTTTGTCTGCAAATTCAATTGTTGCCTTCACATTGCCTGGTTCAGTAGAAAGAAAATCGCAATCCAAAGCCAAAATCTTATCGGCCTTGCTGTAATCTGGATGCACCGCATAGGAGCTACCAAAGGCCAAATTCGTACCCTCCGTCACATTGACGTCAGATACAGGCGTATATTGGTACCAAGCAGCATTTTCAAACTGATTGGTCAACTTGTTAAAAGAAGGAGAATTTGTATTTTCAACCAAAAAGGCTATTTTACTGCCTTTTAACTCTTTAACCCATTCTTTTTCAAAAACATCCCACGTTGAGACAATGCCATTTTTTGAGGGTGCAAACGAGCGGTCTGGATCATACAACTCCAACACCATGGCCTGTGACTGCGCATTTGTTTTGCCTTTGTTATCAGGATGCGTAGGTAAACCTTCAATTTTTGTAGGGCGACCCTCGTAAGATTTCACTAACAAGCCTTGCACATCGCCTGTTAGATTAAACGAAGAAGCGTAATCTAAGGAATCGCCTAAAACCATGTCTTCAGGCAATGCGTTATAAGGAACAATGTGTTCTTTAGGACGACGCAAGATACAGCCACCCATAGAGGCTAAAGCCGCCGAAGCTCCCATGATCTGTATGAATGAGCGCCTATTGACTTGGCTTTCTTCTGTTTTATCCATAACTTCTTCCTGGCTCATTGGTGGCAACCTGAGCAATGTGTTGGTGGCCTGAAATCACGAAGATCTTTCAAATTACGAAATCCTTCACGTACCACTTTTCCATCTGTTTTTTTAACATCTTCCCAATGAGTTGAAAATATCTGAGAAATTGTGCGATTTTCTGAAATTATTTTTTCACTCAAAATGTCATCCATTTTTTCCTCATTGCCATGACGACGATGACACTGCAAACACCAACTCATACTCATGGGGTTGTCTACCTTCACACGTTCCATAGATTCCACTGGACCATGACAAGTTTGGCACTTCAAACCTGCTTGAACATGAGATTTATGAGGAAATTTAACGTAATCTGGCAGATCATGCACTCTTACCCATGCCACTGCTTCACCCTTTTCATGGGCATCAAACAAAGGCTTCAATTTTTCACTGTCTTTTTTCACATAAGCATGGCAGTTCATACAAGTAGATGTAGGAGGCACCATTGCTTCAAAGGATTTTTCAGCACCAGTATGACAATAACGGCAATCCATACCTAACTTACCAGCATGCAACTTATGACTAAAGGGAATGGGCTGTACCGGTGAATAACCTTTTTCCAAAAAACTAGCTGATAAAATAAATGGAGCAAAATGTGCTGTCGCCACAACACTTATTCCCACTATCAAAATAATAATTGGAATTAAGTTCGCCCACTTCGGAAAGATGAATTTTTCGTCTTTAAACATCTCTTATTTCAAAACCTTCTGTAAATTTTTTTTAATCACTATTTTTCTGAATATACTAGGCTTAAGCCATTGTAGCCAGTGATTTAAAGTAATTTTTCGGCGAAAAAATACAATTTAGTGAGAATTTATTTTACAAAGACTTCAAAATTTGTATTTATCAAAAAAAATACAATATTTAGCACATTAATCGTTTAAGCTTAAAACATAATCGTGAAAGATCATAGACCTTAAAATGATTAACGGAACATCTGCAACTTTTGATACCAGTTCAGCTTAATAATATTTTTTTTTATTCTCATTGATAATTCACAAGATTTCATATGAAATTGATTAAAAAAGAAACGCTTAAAATGAGTAAAAAAATAATTATCAGCTACCACTTTATCAACGAACACAATCTAATCAGCTGGAAAATGAGTGGAAATGTGAATGCAGCAAAAATTATCGCCAGCGTCGATGAAGCTGTTAATCATAAAAATTACATATTAGGCATGAACGCCTTTATTGACTGTAGAGGCATGAGTACTTCTTGGAACATTGATGACATTTACAATATCAGCCTAGAAGTGAAATATATTTTGAACAAATTAAAAGACAAGGTCAAAGTAGCCGCCCTTTTTGACAGCAACACCCAGTATTACATGGGGAAAGTGTACTCCGCCTATTCTAAAACTACCCAAGCTGACTTTAGCCCTTTCAAAAAGATGGAAGTTGCAAAAAAATGGTTGGGATTAGATCCTGACACAGATTTATAGAAATTATACTATAAAATTCCATATGTATTTTTTTCACATGCTATACTACAATTCCCATTTTATTGCTTAGAGGCATCATTCTATGAAAGGCGCATTATGTTAAATAAAATTATCATTACTTTTTTGGCCATTACATGTATTTGCCCTGCGTTGTCGCAGGCAAAAGATCAATCCGAGCCTACCCCCATTTCAATCAGTTCAGGTGGAGTTCCTCAGACAGAAAAGACAGTTGACATTCTCCCCAAAGGGGCAATCGCTCACATACAAGCAAACAACCTGAAAAAATTAATCTTTGATGTTGAAGCTCTCGGCCTTTCCCTATTACCCGAAAAAATGGTTCCCCCACCAATGCAACCTCTCTTGCAAGACAAACACCCTCTGCTGGCCTTTGTTGGCAGCACCCTCAATATTCCCAACTTTAATATGGCTCTACTTTCACAAATGACAGGCATAGACTTCAACAAAGAAGTGACATTCTCAATATATTTTGAGGATCAACCCACATTCATTGCCAGCCTCCCTGTCTCTAAGATAGAGCTGATCAGTGACACCCTCGTCAAAACACTACAGATAGAGGGCTGTGTCAATCAAAATTATGGTGACTATAAAGGTTTTAACATTCAATGCCGCAACAACGATTTACCACGTAACATGCACGTTGTCTGTTCTGACAACCGTGCCTACATCAGTAATTCCACCTCTCTTCTAGCGCAATTAGGCAAAGATGGGGGCAATAATCTGTCAGACAACGCCGCCATCAAAAAAGCCCTCGCAACCTACAGTAACAGCGATCTCATCGCCATTTTGGATAACGAGTATGCGAAAAATGAATTAAATAAAATGACGGCCCCCTTTGCCAAACTTCCTCCCCAACAGATTGATCAGTTTAAAAACAAAATTATTAAAGAATTCAAAAACAACGAAGATCTGTACGACATGATCACGATGTGTTTGCGATTTGACCTTAATATCAATGGCATAGATGAATTAATGGACTACGCCGAATGTTATCTCATTCCTGCTTACGAAATACTGTTTACGGAATTGCACCAGAAAACAATGGCCTTCGAAGGCTTAGCCATCGCACTAGACATAAACAAGGATTTTCAAAAATTGCATTTGTCTGCCTACAGCAATACTATTGAAGCCTCCACAGGCACAAAACCTCTACCCATGTCAGAAGTTAAAAAAGCTTTGAACACCTTACCTTCAAATCGCAACTGGACACATATTATAGGACAAAAGTCCCCTGCAGAAAAATCAAAACTCTGTACACAATGGCTTGCTGAAGTTGAAAAATACTTAGACAAAAAAACTCTTGATAAAAAAATGTTTCTGGCAATTAAAAGTTTTATAACAGGACATAAAGCCGTTGATCCCCTTGAATCCCGTAGCTCTTGGACTATCAAAACACAGGTTAATGAAGAAAATTACTTTGACAGCAAAAATGTGGATACCTTTACCGACTATCTTTATGGTATCAGCGAAAAAATATTCTCACCTGCAAGCTTTGACTTAACGCTCAGTTCCGCCAGTGAATCTGACTTCGCAACATTCCTCAACGACAAAAAAGACCAGCTCAACACCAACTACAATTCTTATAACGACCTTATGTTATTGATCAGCAAGCAAAACAGTTCTTGGATAACAAAAAAGGTTAGTCTGAATAGTTCACCACTCAAAGATGGTATAAAACGTTGGACTTTAGATGAGTCCTATCTCTCACGTTCGGGCATTTTCGGTTACGATCAGCACGAATTTATTAATAGAGATATCTATTACACAGGGAAGCTAGGCGACTACTTAGCTATTGAAAAAACAAACCGCAGCACACCCTATTTGATGGGTAAAAAAGAAGGGGTACAAACCAGCAAAGCCATGAACACCCTATTGAGCCTTGTGCCTGAAGGCTCTCATGACATTTTTGTGCTCGACAATCGCAGTTTCGTTCTCAGTTTGACGGATTTTTTAAAAACGTCAGAAGACATTATTCACAAAGAGCTGAACAACTATTTGAAGAAGATTATTTCTGTGGAATCCAAAACAAAAGAAGAACTTAAAAAAGTGGAAATGCCTCTTTATGTGTCAAGCCTCAACCAAAATAAAAACACAGGGGAATACTACTGCGTTCTACTTAACCAAATCACATTTCCACGTCCCAAAGCACAACTAGTTATCGATGGCCTTTTGGCTGATTACCGTAGAAAAGATGCAGAGCTAGGTGGCACTGTGTGTTACCAAAAACAAGGTAAAGGCCAATACGAATACGCCTTTATCCAAAGCACAGAAGCACTGGCCTACCTCATCAAATCTAGCATCAACACCTTTCACAGCAGTTACTTAAGTGAGCCCGATGGACAACAAAAACTGATGATGTCTGTTATGAGCGAAATGGACAGGAACCCTAACCGCAACGAAGAAGCAATTATCACCAACCCTTTCTTCAAATAACAATCTCCTGTAGGGGCGCACACGTTACGCCCCTACAATAATTTATCTGTCTTTATTTTTTATCTGTTCACGTAATTTCAGCAAATCAATCTCAGCAATCGCTGCAGCCATTTCTTTATCTTCAAACAATTTCTCCAAATCCTTATTCGTCATCAATACAGAAATCATTTCAATATCTCCTTGAGAAGCCTTAATGATTTTGCTCAACAAATCACCGTTGCTCATCACCCCTTCAAGGCTTTTATTATTCACAATCGCTGACAAGGCTTTATTATTGTCAATCAACCACACTCTATCCACTTCACTCAATTCAGAAAGTTCTTTGGCAATGGCAATACGAGTAAGAAGTGCCTTACTACCCGTAATTTCTGACAAATAATCTTTTGTATTTCTTATCCCCGACGCCACCCCACCAAACAACCTGCCCTGATACACTCTTAATGTGTCTTCATCCATCTCTTGCTCTTCAATTTCATCGTCTACAAAAGTATGTAAAAACAAAGAATGCTGCGCGATAGTACCTGAAACTTCTGGCAATAAATAAAACAAATTCACCATAAAATAAAGAATAATCGTGACAAAAAACATCCAACTAAACAGAAACAGATATCGCAGCCCCTGGTAAATACAATGGGATTTTATTTTTTTCTTTAATTCTTCAATTTTTGTAATAACGATTTTTCGAAAAAAAATGCTAGGCAAAATATAAAGCAGTAATAACCCCATTACAGGAACAACAATCCTTCCCACAAATCCAAACTCATATTCAGAAAACACAACATCATACAAAACAATAAATAAAATGCTGACCAAAACAGAAAAAACAAAAACAAGGAAATGTGAAACAATATTCGTCAATGGCGACTTAGTATAAAAATATAGCTTCCAACACACGAGCAACACAACCATAGTTTCAATCACATTACACATCAAATACTCACCCACTTATAATCAACCGTCAAACACAACGATGCTTTTAAAATTGCCTGACCACTTACCTCTATTTCTTTATATTCATTCATCATATCTTATGTGCGTTAAATATTTATAAAACATTAAAAATACCAAATGTCAATCGAACCTCATTTTATTACGGAATTTTTTTAATGACTTTATCCTGTTTACTTATAATTTGATCTATCAAACGAATAATCAAATGCATGTCTTGACCTTCTGCCATACGTACTGAAATCTCTTTAAGTTTTTCAGTCACTCTTTTTTGGCTATCTAATTGAGGGTCTTCTTTGCTCATTAACCTTTCCAACAAAACAGGCACCGTTGAAGAAATATATTGTTTGTCTTTGTCATTTTGCTGAGCAATTTTTTCAAGATCTTTTACCTGCTGCAAACGTTCACTGTAACGTTGCATGCTTTCCACCAATATTCTTGTTTTATCATTGTCTGAACGCAGTCTACCTTTTTCAATATTATCTTTGAACAAAGAATTTGTCTCTTGCCTTTTGATACGTCTGTCCATAGAAGAAATCAAAGATTCAAGTTGTTTGTGAATATGTTGATGTTCTTCCAACAAATAGGATTTAAAAGTCGACTCATCCACTATTTGCAAACGCACACGATGTTCATCACTTTTTTGACCCTTACTGTCTGTTGCCAAAGGAAAAATTTGAAGAACATCGCCTGGGGAAAGATTGTAATCACTAAGATCTACAAAAAAGTCAACCTCTTGGGATTCTTGACTACGAAATAGGGTTTCTTCATTAGACATAATTTCCACTTGAGAAACCCCATAATCATCTTTTGCATTGAATTGAATACGTACTTTGGCATCCGGTAAATAAAAACTCAATCCACTGGGCTTTAAGTCAACAATTTCGGGGCGTTTGTCATAGATCGTTTTTAATCTAAATGTGAACAATTCTACTTCCGGCATTTCTTGATGACTTCGGCCTTTAATTGCCACTGTTGTGTCTTGAGTGACCTGCCCCAAATCCAAACTCCACTTCCCCGAAGTTGTTTCAACGCAATCAGAGGGAGAGGTCAATTCAAATAAATTCCGAAAAGCAAAGTGGCAAGAAACCTTTGAACCCTCAGGAATTTTAGCATTCAAACCTTCAAATATTTTTTCATTCCCTCCCAAATACAAAGGTTCTTTGTACACGATATTAGATTGAACCAAGCGAGGGAAGGCCAACACTTTAACTTTATAAAAAGGAGTTTCATCATCTCCTGCTTTAATTTTGATCTGAAGGTCTCCTGGCGCATGAAAAAACTCATACACCCACAAATCCGACCCCATCGAAGACAATGTCTGTTCTTGACCCTTGACATCTTCATCGTCAATAATCAGATTGACCATTTTAGGAGCTCTACCTTGCGTGTTGAACTGCACTCGAATAGCCTCGCCCTCAACCACCAATTGTGACACGGATACTGAAGTAATCGTTGTCCATTGAGGCCATTCGCTACGTAACAACATAACACGATTCACCGCAAGACGAGTGGGATCAAAAACAAGTAATGCCACAAATATTAATGCCATCATTGCATAAAGTTTCCATGCCCAAGGAAGCAACAATGAGCGTGGCAACGCCAAGGAATTTGCTTCAACGGATAAGGTGTTTTCATTATTCACCTCACATGCCAAATAATACAACTCTTGCTCTGTAGGTGGAGATATTTTTTGAGAAAGTTTTTTGAATCGCCACAACAACGTGACTACCACAGACAACAACACTGTCAATCGCCACAGCACATCAACGCGAAAATAATAATCAATCACCGCCATCACAGCCAACACAAGGCAAGCGGCAACAACTGGCCACTGAAAACCATTGGCTAAGTAGCGTTTCCACAAGCTATCTCCAAATGATTTTAGGTTCATGGCAAGCTCCATAAACGTCTGAGTACCCACTCCATAATCAACAGTGAAAATAACAACAAACCAAACAAACCTGTATTCCACAACCTATGTGAATGTTGACGTCTGACTTCATCAGGCATTTTATTGAGACTGGAAATAAATTTTTCAATTTCACCTTTTTTCAACATCACCATACGTCCGTTACTTCGTTGAGAAAGATCTGTCATGGATTCTATACCCAAACTGATATCTTCAAATTCTCTATTCGATAGGTGAACAACAAATTGATATTCTTTAACTTCTTCACCTATTTTCACACTCAAGATATGCACGCCTACTTCCTCAAAAGAGATACCTAACTCGTAGACCCCCTCACCCAATGAAGGTAGGGCAAGCATACGTTGTGTTTTTGATGGCGTCACTAGTTGACAAATTATTTCTTTAGCTTCATGAGGATTCAAAGACGCATCATGCACTTCAATGTGGATACGCTCTTCCTTACCTGTTACCGCATTACCTTCTGTACCTACTTTAAAACGTATCAACTTATCCTGACCCGAATAGCGGTTGTCAGCCAAATGGCGAATAAACGTACTGTAAAATCCATAATGACTGAAATCTTCTCCATGTGAACGTAAACGCCACATATTGGCCAAACCAACATAACCCACTTTACCTCGACCCTGACGGCACCAACTCACCAAAGGCAAAGCCTTACCATCTTCTGTTTTTTCTGTGGGATGTTGCCAGACGACCTGAGTGAGTGGAGGGATTGATTTAATAGAGGCGGCCCAATAAAAAGAAGGCCAATCCCCTGCCTCTTTAGGCATCACTGCAGCAAACAAGGGATGAATGATTTGAGGATAAAATGAGTCGCGTAACATGCCAGAAGATGAGGGTACGTGAGGCAACATTTTTTCAAATGGCATCCCTACAACTGATTGGGGGAATGAAAAATTATAACCCGCTTGCAGCAAAAGGGCGCCATGTGCTTCCTCCACAAAACGACGCAAAGCAATCCAAGAGTACTCTTCAATTTGATACACATCCACATCCTGTAGAATCACCACATCATATTTTAAAAATTCTTTAAGATCTCGAGGGAAATGAGTTAATGAAGTGGACCAACCCGGATGCATTTTTTCAGCACTCTGCAAGTACACACTAAGATCAACTGAGTTATCCCTTTCCATCGCCTCTCTCACATAACGAAAATCATAGTGAGGCAAACCACTAACCAACAACACTTTTAAAGAATCCTCGAGAACACGAACCATCACTGAACGTTCATTGTTTTCAACTACGGGATCATCTGCAAGAAGACGAACACTCATACGTTGCCAACCCACCTTATCCATAGGAACTTTAAAATCCACAGATAACACTTTTTTATCCAAAGTGATAGATTTGTGTTCCAGCAATTCATTTCCTTGATAAAGAGCAACTTCAGTAGTAATCGCTGGTCCTTGATGTTGGATATCAGCTACAAGATGTATGGTATCTCCCTGACGACAATATTCATTGCCCACCAATGAACTCACGCGAGAATCAAAAGCCTCGGTCCCATAGGGCAGCACACTATGAATCGTAACATTTGCCCTATCGATATTTCCCCAATCCTGAACATCTTCTGTACTTCGGCCATCTGTTAACAAAATGATTCCTGCCATATTTTTTTTTCGGCTATCAAAACGTTTGATTTGATTCCAGGTAACGGTTTCTACATGGGTTTCATTTGTGTTTGGGGAAAACGACTCCATATTATCCATCGTAGAAGCATTATAATTTTCCACTTCTGTATCCCAAGGACGTGAAAACCTTACAAGGGGAAAAAGAAATTTTTTATTAAGTTCTGAGGATGTGATTTTTTCAACCGCTTCACTCACCGCTTGCCAGCGTGTTGTGTCACCATTTTTCACATTCATAGAAAGACTATCATCAACGACAAGAACCATTTGTTTCTTTTCACGCACAACCTCTGTACTCCAAATCATGGGGTTTTGTAGGGCTATCAAAACTAAAATAAAAGAGACAAACCGCATAGCAAATAACACCACACCCTTCACAGGGGAAAGCTTTTCTCTTTTCAACCGCCACAACAAAACGGCAAGAATCGACAACACCAACAAAAGGTTGACTCCACTTCTAAAACTGTTTTGAAAATAAATATCTTCCACCTTAAGTACGCCTTGCATTCCACAAAGTTTCAACAAACAACAATGCCATCAAAATGGCCAATAAAGTGAGAGCCATTGACTGTTTGTTTTTCACAACGGTTGCCTGAGTATCATTCAACTGCCACGACTCTTCTGAGACCGTCTCTCCATCAGATTCATCCGTAGGCGCATTAACCGCCACAATCAATCCCTCTTCGTTAACAAATCCGGGAATAGACCACTCGGGCCTCTGTCCTTCGATACACACCCAGCTAAGCCCCACATGACGCGGATGAGAAAATTTTGTGATAATAGATCGTGCAAAACTCACATAGAGTGGAGAAGCAACCCAATCACCATAAGAAAAATTTAAAGCAAAACCAGACATCATCCAAACGCCTGTACCATGATGTCCACTGGCCACAACAATATTTTGGTCCGCATCATTCAACTGAGCTTGGCCCTTGTTTGAAAGACAATAATAATTTTTGAATTGATAGGGCTTAAAATAACCTGACCACAACCGAAAGATTCCACCGGTATCCGGAAAAAATTTACGGTTCTCATGTACCTTTTCCCCCAACTCGGGGAGGTAGGGAAAAGATTTTTTAATAAATTCTTTATCTGTTCGAGAACCGCAATACAGAGCTAGAAAACTACCATTCTCCACTTCTTCATTCAATTTCTTAACCACGTCACCTGACAAACGGTCAACATTAACCAAAATATAAATATCATAACCTTCCATCACTTCAGGAGGGGTAGACTGAGAGACAATATCAATTTCTCTTTCTCTGGGATTCAAGGCCTTTTCAAAAAAAATAGTTTCATCCACTAGATAATCGTCTGACTTAAAAGAACTCAATACCAATACCCTAATTTTTGAAGACACATCCACAGCTAAATATTGCTTGTTATCAAATGAATACATATCATCAGGGACACTCAACTCTAGACGATGCCATCCTTCTTGCGAAAATGAAAAACTAAGGGGCACCGTAATTTTACCTGAGCTGGGGATAGTGATATCTTTTTCAAATAAAGTTTTACCTTCATCAGAGGCACTAAGACTTACCGAACCTGCCGGACCTTGCACTGTCACTTCTGCTGACCAAGGACTATGGATAGAAGGCAAACCTGAGCTGGCTTTAAACGCTGTCAACTTCACATTTTCTTTTTTAGGTAATATTATCTGGTGAAATTTCAGCTCCCAATGCGAGGGCCATTCATCAATTTTTTCAAAATCACTTTTTTGAAAATCTGAAAATATTTCCAATTGGCAACTCCCTAAACCACGTTGATGCAACTCATCCTTGACTTTTTTGACCACTCTTTCCATATGCCCATCCAACCAATGAACTTCGGCATTTTTCACTGACTCTATTAAGGATTGCCTATTTCGCCTCACAATGGGCTCGTCACCAGGAGTAAGTACAAGAGAAAGGTCCGTTTCTTGAGGGAGTGTTTTGATATAACGAATACAATTTTCCTTCAAACGATCCAACACACTATTCAAACCATAACGTCTGGAGGTTGAAAGACTGGTGTCCAGCACAATCACCACAGGATCATTTTTCATGCTCAAAGCAGAGGAAGCCGTGCTGAGTTCGGGCCGCATCATGGCTAAAGCGAACAATAACATAATAGCCATTCTCAATAACAATAATAGCAACTCTTCCAGACGACGCCGGCGACGATTACGCTGATAAACCCTGAGCAAGATACTCATAGCTCCCCATCGCCTTTTGTTTTGTTTTCGAAGAAGATAATGGATCACAAATGGCGCTATACCAAGTAACAGAGCCCATGCCCAAGAATCGTTTAAAAAATTCATTTGTCAACCAATCCAAAACGTTGTCGCAATTGGTGAGCAGGATCTGTGTCAAGCAAATATTGATCCACATAGGCTTTGACACCATGGTGATACAAAAAAGGTTTGAGGCGGTGAGACAACACCGGCAAAACCGCATCTTTCAAAGAATCAAGGCTAACCTTTTTTTCACCTCTCACATAACTCAATGAGCGCCCTATCGATAATAGAGCTTGAGAAGCCCTCACCCCTGCCCCTAGCAAAAGTTTGTCATCTTGGCGACTTTGACGAACAATCTGAACACATCTATCCAGTATTTTTGGGGAATACGGGATTTGTTCGGCGGCAGTCTGATGGTCTGACAAACTTCCTTCAATCACAACATCTTTAAAATCATTATCAACAGAAAAAATTATTTTACTCTCATCCACTTCACTGGGCAATGATAACCTCAAGGAGATAATAAATCGATCCAAAGCAGCTTCAGGTAAATTATAAACACCCTCCAATTCCCGCGTTGATCTTGTGGCCAAAACATGAAATTGTTTTGAAAGAGGAAATATTTCATTTCTCAAAGACACCGATTTTTCTTGCATCGCCTCCAACAGCGCGGCAAATGTACGGGGCGTAATACGGTTGATTTCGTCCACCTGAAGGATATCACAGAAAACAGGTCCTTTAACAAAAACCATTTTTCCATTCTGTAACACATGAGTACCTAATATATCTGCTGGCATCAAATCAGGTGTCCCTTGTATATGATTACTTTTAAGACCAAAGGCATGAGAGAGTAAGGTCGCCAAACGCGTTTTACCAACACCGGGTGGACCTTCAATCAAAAGATGCCCCCCAGACAAAAGACCTGCGACGCTGAGTTCTATAAGTAGACGTTCTCCAAAAAAGTTATCGAATATCGGGGATAGATTCATCTTTGAAATATGGGTAAGTAGCCTTTGGGCAGTGACAAGATTAAGGTGGCCATGGCCGTCGCGTAACATTCTCCCACCTCATCCATATAGTGACCATCTTCATACTGGACACTCAATATTTCTTTACGCAAGCGAGAAAACCACATACGCCAATCCCTACCCCCTTTTTGATGAAACGCCTGAACCGCATAATAATGACCATAAAAAAATTGAAAATTCTGCACACGCGGTCTCAAATACACATTGCCGTATTTCATCAATCCTATACGATTAATCGCATAACCTTCAACAGGCACCAATCTTGGAAAGGCGTTATTCATATAACGCTGTTTGAGAAACTGATATCCACCTTCCAATTCCCGACCTTCATAAATACCTGTGCCGTGCAGAGCAGTGACACCGGCTGCGCAAATAGCAAATGTCACCCTTTCTTCCTGACCATCCCTGCCCATCTCTTGATAGTAAAATCCTCCCTCATTTTCTCGCGGATCTTTGTAAGGTCGACCAAATATAGATCTTTTTACATCGGCCGCTTTTTCTTTTTTGTAAACCATGCTTTTTATGTACTTCAAAGAATTGTCAATCACAGAGCGAGACACATAAATACCTGCATTGTTGGCCGCTCGCAAAGCTTGAACCAAACACACCACAACTGAAAGATCACTGTCTGCCGCTTCAGGGTTATACCTCCAACCACCTAATTTATTTTGATTTTTAACTATCAAATTAACTGATCGAATCAAAGCTTTTTTGACATCTTTATCCATAGTCATGCCATAGACCTCCGCCAAAAACAAAGTGGCAAAGGAGTGTGAATACATACGTGAATGATTGAGTGTGATATAACCATTTTTTTGTATCGCAGAAACCACCGCTTTAACTATTTTTTCCATCACCTTGCCATATGGACCAACACCAGGCACATGTCCATTGGCCAAAAAAGCCATTCCAGCTATAGCCGTCACCCCCACATGTGCTCCATAAAAATGAGCGTCATAACCATAACCCACACGATTACCAATTCCACAACTATAATAACCATCTGCACGTTGTTGCCCCGCCAGCCACCTAAGCGATTTGTTGATGCTCACATCCATTTCTTTTGTGATAGCTGTAAACTCCACTTTATCCTCAGAAAAGCTAGGCACATAAATCAAGAACAATATCATCGCAATCACATATTTTTTCATTTAATCTCCCAAACGAATCAGATAAAGCAAACCTGGTTTTTCACCATACATATGTGGACCTGTCACACGATACAAACCCCACAACACCAAATAATCTCCACCGGAATAAGACATGTTGGCTTGTAACATCGTCACTTCACCTTTATCAAGTTCTCTGCCAGCTCCGATATTTTTTTTTAAACTGGTGATGCGAATAGTTTTTTTGAGTTCTAACGTCTTGAGATCATAGACCAAAATTTTATCTTCCACAGCACAGGCAACCACATTTTTAAAATACATAGGTATTCCCGTGACATTTGCATCAAGCGCTTTTTTTAACACAATCTTACCTGTTTTCGGATTTAAGCGAATAATCTCTGAATAATTAAATAAAGTAATGCCATTTTCCCCTAGTTGCCAATGAATTTTTTTATAAAAATCACTTTTAAAACTATTTGTATCATAAGTAATAGACACGGGAAAATTTCGTGACCACAGTAATTCACCTGTAACTCTATTCACACAAAGCAACTGTTCACTATCTAAAGGAGAAAAATAAACCCTATCCCCCTGAATCTGTGGCATCTGGTTACGAAAACGTGAGATCCGCATAGGGACATCTGCCGAAAATTTAATGGGTAAAGTGGGCTGCACCCTTTGGTACCTACGAGACCACAACACCCTACCTTCATCGTTCACACAATGCAACGCCCCCACATTAGAAGAGAGATACAAGCGACGGTTTTTATAAGCAGGTATCCCTGCAAGACATTCACGCGTTTGTCGACCAAAATAATTCAACTCTTGTTGACCCGAAGAAAGAGCTAGATGCCATTTTATTGTTCCATTAGACAAATCTACTTTATTGAGCTCCACATTAAACAAACCTTGAAAAGCCGTGCTTGTCAAATAAGCATATTTATCATGAGCAACAAGTGGACAGTTAAAGGTTTTATTTTTATCACTCAAACTCCATTGGGCCGGCCAGTTTTTTTTTGCCCCCCCTACATCCTCTGGAACCTTCAGTTCTTTTGATGCCTCAAGATCAAAGGCATGCATGGCGTGACGTGGTAAACCAACAATATATAAATTTTTATGCTTATCATACTCCACAGGAGAATTTCGTTGAGGAGAATACAATCGACGACCTATTTTAGTAAAATCAGACAAAATATTATTATCAAAGGTAGAAAGCATCCCCAAACGATTACTTACCGCAAATCGTTGACGCTCATCAAAAACATTTTTTTTACTTTCATACCACACAAGACCTTTATAATTAGCCAATATCAAATGTGGCCCATCCACCAACACTGAATCAAGAGGGTGACGGTAAACAACAGGTCTTCTATTAACATTGCCATAAGAGTAACTGCTGAGCATGCCTCCGGGAAAATAAGGGGTTAACGCTTTATCTTTGATTGTGGGGAAAGTGTGAGTGAATGGATGAATTTCACTACTTGGAAAATGAACTTTTTTCTCTTCTTTCTTCGGCAGATAAGACGACAACTCCTGACGTCCTTTCACCAGAACAAACCACTCACTTAAGATCTTCATCGAAACCTTAGAGTCTAACAACAACTTTAGAGCCTTAATGGCTGCTACTGAATTGGGATATCTAGAAACCACCTTGAGAAGGCCTTCTATATCATCCTCAGCCTTATCAAGATAACGAGCTGCATAGCTATCTTCTTCCGCAGGCATTTGTATAATATAAGTGAGGGCCAGATCCCGCGCATTCACATAAAGATTGTCATCTTTTTCAATTAATGAATCACGTCCTGCTCTAACTATCTTATTGAAAAGATTTCTTTTTTCTTTACCCTCAGCTTTGAGAGCTTCTTCATAAATATTTTGTAAGTCTAAATCATGGCCAATCACCACAGAACGTTTGGACTCTTTCGTAAGAGAACCCTCTACCGTCTCATCTTCTGCCATCACTGAAAAGGTACTCAACAACATTAACAGAAAAATACGATAAAAAATCACTTTATTTCTTTCACCCTTTTCAAAAAGTCTTTCATATCTTCTTCAAAACCATCTGGCACATCACGCTTGAGATTTAATTCAAGAGCATCACGCTCTTTAGCGGGTAACTTACCCCATCTGTCCTTATTTTTCACTGCGTTATACTTATCTTCAGTGGTCGGTTGCGGAGGAGGTGTTTTGCCACCATCATTTCCCCCTTCATTTTCTGGCTTATTCTCATTTGAACCCTCAGGCTTTGGCTCACCTGTTTTATCATCACTACCATGAGAACTAGAGTTTTTGTGTTTTATCGATTGTCGTTTTTTGCCGCTTTGCTGCTGAGGTTTGTCTTTCGGAGGTGGTCTTTTACCTTTACCGCCAGCCCCCCCATTAGAATTAGATTGTTCTTGATCTTGTTCAAGCGTCAGCAAAGTGCGTGTTAAGCGATCTTCTAGTAACTTTTCAATCTTCTCAAGTTCTTCAGGTGGATAATTTTTTTTAGCCAAACGACTCATCAAACGGCCAACACGTCTCAAACTTTCAATGGGATTACTGTCTGCAGGATCCTGAAAGGGTTCATCACTGTCACGTCCCCACACAGGGACGGCTATCAAAGATAAAACAAAAAACAAACAAGCCAACCTTTTTTTCATGACTCACCTTTTTTAGCAACATGTTCTTTGTACTTAGATTGTAATTTTAAAAATAGATCTAACAGCCTGCGCTGCTCTTCTTTCAATTTGAGACTGTCAGAAGATTTTAAACGATTTTGGTGAACAATTTTCTGCAACATCCTCAAGTATTTGAGTTCTTCAATCACAGAGACTCCTTGGCTGGCAGCAACATCTCCTCCGTCGTGACTCTCTCTTTTTTTTGGTCTTTTGTTGACCTGTTGTAAGCGGCCTTTTAAAGATTTCAAACCATCTTCAAGCGCTTGAATTAATTGCTCTAGCTCAAAGCAATCGTCCGCAAGGGGCAAGGCTTTACTGCCAAGGGTTTTTACGAACCCTGCGAGCACTTTCTGAACTTTTGTCAAACCAAAAATATAAGAAAGTGATTCTGAATCTTTTAGCACCTGGTCTCTGGAATGTGAAAATTCTTCTATTTTCTTTTGCACATCCAAAGACATTGACAAACGTTCTTCTGTTAATTTTCCTTTGCGATAACGTACCCAATCTTCATGGAGAATTTCCTGTCTACTTTTGAGCTCTCTCACAAATTCCACAAAATCACTCACTCCCTGAAGACGCTGTTGCATGGCGTAACGATTTTGATCAAAGCTCATTTTTTTAATTAATTCCTCCAACTCTTTTTCCAATTGAAGGGATTCCCAAATACCACTATCCAACTCGCCTTTTTGTACCATGTTAGCAATTCTTGACATCTGATCCACACGCACTTGCATTTTTTTCTTGCTGTCTAAATCAGACATGGAATCATTATCCAACATTTTTTGCATTTGAGCCGCCAACTCTTTTTGTTTTGTTTTGAGATGCTCGATGGTTTTTTTCTCTTCTTGAGTGAAAGATTCTTTTTGCTCACGATTAAGTTGCTTTTGTAATTTTTTTAAGGTTTCTAATGCCTGTTCCAATTGTTCTTTTTCAACTTCTTGGGATGTTTTTTTGAGTTGCTCTTTTTTGCCTCCCTCTTGCGTTTCACTGTTTATACTTTTTTTGAGTTCTTTTAATAACTCGGCAGCTTTTTCGGGTTCGTTTTGTTCAGCATGCTTGGCGGCCTTATCCATTTTTTTCGAAGCTTTTGCCTGTTGAGTATTTTGTTCGCCTTGTTTGGGATTATTGGCATTGTTTTCTTTAAGTTCTTCTGCTTTAGTTCCAAGATCCTTCGCAACTTCTTTGACCTTATTGTTGTTTAGTTTCTCAATTTGTTTCTCTAAAAAATCTGACAGTTGTTTTTTCAATTTCTCATCAAAGGTTTTGTTTTGAAAATCGTTCTTTTTACTAGAATCACTTTTTACTTCTTCAGACATCTTATTTAAATCATCCGCAATGGCCTTATTGTCTTTCTCCCACTTCTCACGTTCTTGTTGCAAACGATCCAACAATTTTTCAGCTTTCTTTTGAGCTTCTTTAAAATTTGTGGCATCTGAAAAATCTTTTAGTTTCTGTAAACCTTCAGGACTTTTATCCCCAATCATTTTATTGAGATCTTGAATGTTTTTATCTATTTTTTTTTGCTGAGACAATTGTGAAGTGATTTTTTCCATTTTCTCGCTCACAAATTCAGATAAGGGGTTTGCATTTTTGTTTTTAAGATCTTCCATTTCTTTACGTAGTTGCCGCTGTTGTTCCAAAACATCTTGTAATGAGTCAGCCATTTCGGATTTTTCTGGGTCCTCTAATTTTGACACAAATGATTTTAGTTTTTTAAAACAATCAAATAAAACTTTCGCCTTATCTTTAGCTTCTCCAAAGTTTCTGTCTTTTATTTCTTCAATAATGGCCTCTGTTTCCCTATCCACATCCGCATCAAGCAATTCATTAATCATTTGCTTGATTCTAGCCTTATCTTCCTCACTGATATTTCTATTTTTGTTCATCCCTTTAAGTAAACGGCTCAACGATTCAACTGTTTCATTCACATCTTCTTGCAAGCGAGTGACTTCATCAGCCACAACAGTAGAAAATAGTGTCAACAGCATAAATAAAACAGTAACACTAACTTTCATTTCGTCACCATCTTCAATACCTTAACAACCTCAGGATGATTGGGAAAATATTTTTCTATTTCTTCGGCTGCAGCAATTTTTTCTTCACCTACACTAAGTGATAACCAAGGATCAATCGCTTTTTTCAAGAAGGCCAGACGTTCTTTGTCTGACCAGAGGGTTTCCTGATCCACAAGATCTTCCAGCACCGCACAGGCAAACAAACGTTGGTAGCACGTTTTCTCTAACTGTTTGTTGCCTTGTCTTTTAGCCTGATCGGCCTCCCATAAAATGGCTTCAAAATGGTACGGATAAATATCTGTAATCTCTTTCAACAACTGTTGAACTTTCTTGTAATTATTTCTTTCCATATAACGTCGTACCAGATAAAAACGAGCACGGTGGTCTTTTTGTTGTATACGCGTGTAATCCCAGATAATAGATATCGCTTTATCAACTTCTTTCTTGTCTTTGTAGATCAAATACAACCAATAATAAGGATTATCCGCTTCTCGCACTTGCAAGGGGTAAATTTCTATTGCTTTCAGTAGATGTTTTTCTGCTTTCTCGTAAGAACCACCTTCGTAAAGATTTCTGCCATATTTGTAATTGAATGTAAAATGATTCGTCAGAGAATTCGCTGCTTTGCCATAAAGACTTTCAGCTTCTTCCCCACCATCTAATTCTTCGACCACCATGGCGCGATACAACAGTGAGATCCCCTCTTGACTGTTTTTTGTCTTTGATAGGATCTCTATGTACTCTCCTTTTTTAAAGGCATAGGCTAGTCCACTTTCCGTGTTCATTGGACCTTTCATCAGTGCAGGGTAAGGGATTTTAGAGTACACATTAATCGTGAGCCACTTCCAAAATTCCGCTTCAGCTTCTTCATTACTCAAACCTAAGACTTTCGGAAATAATTGATTATCAGCCACTCCCGTAGCGTAAGCATCCAAACACTTGACAACTGTCTTCCATCCCTTTTCTTTATCCAGCCATTCCATAATCCATCTACAGTATTGATAATAAAATCGCACCTCTTTGCTATTGAAAGCGGGATTCAATTTGCCAAATTTGGCGAGTTTACCTGACGCTTTCAAATTCACCAACTGCTGATCGTAACCTGCTTCCCAATCCCAGCTAGGATTGGCCACCACTTCTTCATAATGTGCTAAACCTTCAGTAAACCAACGACTGACACGACCTTTACTTCTTTCAATATGAAAAGCATGGGCCAACTCATGGCGCAGTACTGAAGCCCAAGGTTCTAATTTGTATTCTAAATAACTGGGAGCCGGCATGGTCACCAATCGTCCCATGCACGCTCCAATAGCGGGAGCTGAAGGAACAGCAAATACGGATACATCAAAATCTTGTTTGTCTGAAAACAACTTCACAATAAATTGTTTAGGTTTGATATCATAACGTTTGGCTAACGAGTCATACTCTTTTTCTAATTCAGGGATAAGAACTAGTTTAAAAGCCTTATGTTCATCTTTACGCATAAACACTCTAAAATGTTCACTGCGTTCTTCAAGGTAATTTTCCTCCATAGATTCAAGAAGACGTTTGAGGTTATAGACCTTGGGTAAACGAGGTTCTAATTTATAGGCCTGTTTCAAAAATTTGAGTGCTTCTGCTTCATACCCTTCACGGTGACAGTTAAAGGCATGAAACACCATCCAATCGACTTGCCATGGTTCGTTCTCTAGCGCAGAACGAGCATAGGGCAATGCAGGTCGTCTGTCAAAAGGTTCAGCAACGAGATTGGCCATCATAAACCAGTATCCTCCATTTCTCACAGTGAGCTTGGACAGTTCTTGAGGGTAGACCTGTTCCTTTGATTGCACATACTCTATGGCAGCGCGGTAGATAATACTGTCGGGATGTTTGGGAGCTAATTTTTCTAATTTACTTACTAAATTTTCTGCATTTTTGCTGCCCACATTTCCTGCAAAGGATTCATAACCCAATAAGTACGACTGAATTTTCCGGCGCATAACAACAAGATTACTTTCAAACACTTTGGGATCAGGTGGTATGACTGACTTAGCGATTTCTTCTGATGGTGGTAAAAAAAGCATTAGCGGATCAAGGGCTTTATCTTTTTTTAATTCTTCAACAAAATCACCCGCATCTATTCTTTGCCCAATGCGATAATAATACAAACAACGTATCACATTAAAACGTGGGTTCCATGGAAATCGTTTGATACCTTCTTCGCAAAGATTAACCACTGCATCACGTGTGATATCAGGCTGACCCAAAAGATATCCTACTTTAACTTTTGCATCCACCATGCGTTCAAAAGCGAGAGCATCATAATTTTTTACTATCGTTTTTATTTTCATGAGTTCTTTCAAAGTTGGAATATCTCCACTTTCAATTGCTGCACACACCACTTCAACATACAAAGAAGAATTGTCTGGATGTGTTTGCAACATTTTTTTTCCTATTTTTACAGCCTCTTTGGGACCTTTTTGAAGAAGAGTCAATCGAATATTATCCCCTGCAATAAGGAGATTTCTTGAGGTTGATACCAATTTTTTAAGTTCATCAACGCGACCCAAGCGCCACAGACTCAAGGCCTTCAAACGATCATCTTGTGTCTGTTTGAGTGACTGGGCAAAAAGTCCCTTAGTAAAAAGTCTTGAAAATTCAGTTGATACGGGCTCTTTATTGGCATCTTCAGCAGATACAACCAACATGGTTGACCACACAAATAACAAAAATAGCATTGTTTTTTTCATTATATATATCAATCACTCTAAAGATAAATAATTATACAGATGTCATCCAGCAAATAGCATTATTTATCAAAGACGAACTGAGATTTTTGTAATTGTTACCATTCCTTGACAAAACATCCTAACAAGGAAATAGTTCAAATTATTCCAAACCCTACCTATAACGTTGATATATGACTAAAATGCCAATCTTTTGCTAGGAACTTTAATGAATAACAATTATTCCCCTCAAGGACGACGCAGTTATAAAGATGCCTCAGGAAATTGGGACGAATTAATTGTAGAAGCTGCAATTCTTATCAAAATCAACGAATTAGAACTCAGTAATATTCGCACGCCAGGAGAAGATGTTTTTCTAGTCAAAGGCTTTCTGCTCACTGAAGGTTTCATTCCCCACTTGGAAAATATAAAAAATATCCGCTTGCAGCTCGCCCAAGGCAGTGGACGTGAAGATGACTATGACCAAATAGAAGTATCACTCAATTCACAGCTAGCCACATCAAAGTACCAACGTAGCCATGAAATCCGGCCCAGTTGCGGGCTCTGCGGTGATAGTTCCCTACCGGACAATATCGCAAGCAATGCATTATCTCTTACAGAAAAAAAATGGGACTTGAATAAAATACTTAAAAGTCCGGACATTCTCCGAAAACAACAAGGTCTTTTTTCCAAAACAGGCGCCTGTCATGCTGCCGCCATCTTCAATAAAGAAGGTGAACTTTTATTTTTTGCAGAAGATGTGGGCCGACACAATGCGGTAGACAAAGTCATCGGCAAAGCTGCTGACGCCCATACAGATCTCTCACAGTGTTATATTTTTTTAAGTGGGCGCTGCGGTTACGAACTGATTGCCAAAGCCGTACGCGTTGGCCTTCCTCTCGTGGCCAGTGTCAGCGGCACCACCTCCATGAGTTTGGATTTAGCAAAAAAACACCATGTCACGTTAATTAGTTTCTGTAGGAATAATTCGGCACGTGTTTACAATGATCCCGGACGTCTCACTCACTCCCCACAGCCCCCTTCACCTTCAAACTAGGCAGCTCCAACAAATGCATCGACGTATTACCCAGTACCGCTATCGCCCCGCACCCAACTTCTTTAACATCGATGTCCCTAAACTCCTAAGAGGATATATGATAAAAGTCACTGTAGATACAATATCATACCCGTGATCACTCAGCTAATGTCGCTGTTATCGCAGAGAACAATAACCTACACCCTCTACAATGGACTTTAGAACCCGCCTTAAATCTACGTTGTCATCCACAATTAATACTTTTTTAATTGCAACTGACCGCGTTACCTTTCTTTTTACCCCTGTTGAGAAATTATAGGCTGTAGAGCCAATGACTGAAATTGTAAAGACCTAAAACAAACCTTTAATTTTCCCCGTCTCTAGATCGACATCAACATCCATAAATCCAGGACGTGTCACCAAACCTGGCATCGTGCTAATTGTACCCGCCAGTGGGTAAATAAAACCCGCACCCACACTGGCACGGACTTCGCGGATTGGAAAAACAAAACCTGTCGGTGCTCCTTTTAATGTGGCATCATGACTCAGACTGTATTGTGTTTTGGCCATACAAATAGGTAAATTACCAAATCCTGCTTGTTCATAATGAGCAATTTGTTCTTCGGCTTTAGGCTCGTAAGAGACACTCTTGGCGCCGTAGACTGTCTTCGCAATCTTTTCAATTTTATCTTTAATTGACCACTCCACAGGATACAAAGGTTTAAAATTACTTTCTTTTTCACAAGTTCTTATAACTGCTTTTGCAAGTTCGATGGCACCTTCTCCTCCATCCTCCCAGTGCGTTGTGACAACCGCTTCATCCGCACCTTGAACTAGAGCGTACTTGGTTACCATGTCAACTTCTTCTTTCGTGTCATGCACAAAACCATTCACAGCAACCACAACGGGAACGCCAAAACTTTTGACGATATCAATATGCTTGCCAAGATTTTCCAAACCTTTTTCGAGAAGCCCCACATTCTCTTCCGTATAGGCTGAATCCAAGGCACGGCCCGCTACAACTTCTGGACCACCTCCATGCATTTTGAGAGATCTAATCGTCGCCACCAGAACTACCGCATTAGGGAGTAAACCTGAATAACGACATTTGATATTGAAGAATTTTTCCATACCGATATCTGCACCAAAACCACTTTCTGTCACCACATAATCGGCCAGTTTAAGAGCCATTTTGTCTGAGACAATGGAAGAATTACCATGGGCAATATTTGCAAAAGGTCCGCAATGCACAAAGGCGGGTTGACCTTCAAGAGTTTGCATTAAGGTAGGCATCAAGGCATCCTTCAACAACACAGCTACCGTGCCTGCTACTCCCAAATCTTCTAAGGTAATGGGATTTTTGTTATGGTTTGTCCCCACCACCACAGCCGAGACGCGCTTACGTAAATCTTCAAGACTGTCTGATAAGGCCAATATAGCCATCAGTTCACTGCCTACGGAAATATCAAAACCTGTTTCTCTGGGGAATACTGGGCTTTTGGCTCCTTCTTTCAATTCAGCATCATTGAGACCTACTTTAATATGACGTAAAGATCGGTCACAGACATCTGTGACACGATTCCATGTGATGGATGAGGGATCAATATCCAAACGCGTGACGCCTCTTTTGTTCAGTGATTTATCGCTTTGTCGGCTTTCATGATACATTCTTGTATCTAACGCCGCTGCAACAATGTTATGCGCTACCGTAACGGCGTGAATATCTCCTGTGAGGTGAAGATTAAAATCTTCCATAGGGATCACTTGACTGTACCCTCCCCCTGCGGCACCCCCCTTAATGTTAAAGGTTGGGCCCATACTTGGTTGACGAATACAGCACATGATTTTTTTATCCGACACTTTGCCCAACCCTTGGGTGAGCCCTACGGTAGTAGTTGACTTACCTTCACCCAAAGGTGTTGGTGTGATCGCCGTAACATTAATGTATTTGCCATCTGGATTATTTTGCAAACGTTCAACAAGTGACAACTCCACCTTGGCTTTATACCAACCAAAGGGCATCAGTTCTTTTTCTTCAAGACCTAATTGCTTGGCTATTTCCAAAATAGGCTTCACCTCTGCGGCTTGGGCAATAGCGATATCGGAAGGAACTTTATGTGCTTTCTTGGCTTTCATATTTTTCTCTCTAGTTTTTAAGGTGTTTTTTTAAAGTTAAAACTGCATTTGAGTTTGACACCTGTCGCAGTATTATCATTTTCATTGTATCCCACCCAATTCATGATAAAAATATCAAAAGATCCTGAAACAGAGCCTGAACTTCTCCAGTAAAAAATCTTCTCTGATCCTGATTGAGCCTGAATAACATTTGTGTCAGTTTCCTTTCCCGGACTGCTGATCACAAAGCGTAATTTTTTGATACGGTCTGCACTGTCTTCAGAGATCACTCTAAACACAATGCCTTCCGGGAAATCCCATTGTTTGTTAATGGCAGGACCATCAATAATTTCATCCAAAAAAACATGGGCCACACCCGGAATTAATTTTGTATGATCGATATTACTTTCTACCGCAATTTCTGAATTGTTGAGCATAAAAAAAGCCCCTATCGCAAGACCTATAACAAGTGTAACGATGAGGGCTTTTGAATTCATTTAGACTTTGGCAGCTAATGCCTCGGCAACCAAATCGGCAATGCCAAAAGGTGTGTCAGACATTTTAACTCCGGCTTCTTTTAATGCCGTAATTTTACTTTCAGCGGTTCCTTTACCACCCGAGATGATGGCTCCCGCGTGACCCATACGCTTGCCCTTAGGGGCAGAAGCTCCGGCAATAAAACTGAAAACTGGTTTGCTGACTTTTTTCTTGATAAATTCGGCAGCAATTTCTTCATCACTTCCACCGATTTCACCCACCATACAAATCATATCTGTTTCACTATCTTCTTCAAATAATTTCAATACATCAACAAAACGTGTGCCAATGATAGGATCTCCACCAATACCCACGCAAGTGGATTGACCAATACCTTTTTGAGTTAAGGCATTGACCAATTCATAGGTCAATGTTCCTGAACGAGACACTACCCCTACTCGTCCGGGAAGACAAATACTTCCTGGCATAATCCCGACTTTGCTTTCACCAGGAGTGATCAAACCTGGGCAGTTTGGACCTAACAAACGTGTTTTTTTGTTGTTTTTAACCAACTGACGCACTCGAATCATATCGGCAATAGGCAAGCCTTCTGTGATACATGTCACAAATTTTAGTTTGGCCGCATACGCTTCAAGTATGGCATCCGCTGCAAATGCGGGTGGCACATAAATCACTGAAGCGTTAGCTTTAGTTGCACGTGTCGCTTCTTTAACGGAATCAAATACGGGAATACCATGGATCTCTTGGCCTTTTTTGCCTGGAGTGACACCCGCAACAACTTGAGTGCCATATTCTTTCATTTGACCTGCATGAAAGCTGCCATCTCTTCCTGTGATTCCTTGCACGATTAATCTTGTATCTTTGTTTATCAATATTGACATTATTTTCTCCTTAAGCGCTTGCGCCTTTAGCGGCTGCGACAACTTTTTTAATGGCATCATCCATATTGTCTGCCGAAATCAGGTTAGTGGATTCAAGGATTTTTCTTCCTTCTACTTCGTTGGTCCCTGTAAGGCGAACCACCGTTGGCACGGTAATATTAATCCGCTTAAAAGCTTCAACAAGACCATTAGCTACATCATCACAACGGGTGATTCCACCGAAAATATTGAACAAAATAGCTTTTATTTTAGGGTTTGACATGATGATTTCTAAAGCTTTAACCACCTTTTCAGGATTTGAACTTCCTCCAATATCCAAAAAATTAGCGGGTTCACCACCATACTGCTTCACCACATCTAAGGTAGCCATGGCCAAACCAGCACCATTGACCAAACAGCCAATATCACCATCTAAAGCGACATAGGATAATCCCGCAGCATCCGCTTTTGTTTCGTTGGGATCTTCCATTGTGTAATCACGAATACTTTCGTAATCGGGATGACGGTACAGTGCGTTGTCATCAACATTGACTTTACCATCTATCGCTTCCAATTTGCCTTCACGATTCAAAATCAAAGGATTGATTTCAACCAAAGAAAAATCTTGAGCTATGGCCATATTGTACAAACCTTGAAAAATGCCAGCTGCTTGACGAATCGTTAGACCATCACGCCACAACGTACGAGCCACTTCTCTTGCTTTGTAATCACTTAAGCCTTCTGCAGCAGAAATGGTAACCATTTTAATTTTATGAGGCGTTGTTTCTGCCACTTCCTCAATATCCACACCACCTGCTTTAGAAACCACAAACATAAATTGTTCGTTTTCACGATCATGGGTTATTGAAACATAGTATTCTTTTTTGATTTTAGCAGCTGGTACCACGAGTACTTTTTGAACGGTGAACCCTTTAAGGTCCATTCCCAAAATGTCATTAGCATAGGCGCTGACTTCTTTGATTTTTTTTGCAAGTTTAACACCACCTGCTTTGCCGCGTCCACCAACGTGAACTTGAGCTTTAATCACTACGGGAAGTCCTAGTTCACGTGCCGCTTGATCGGCTTCTTCAACTGTCGTGACGACTTTTCCTTCAGCACAAGGTATCCCGTATTGACGGAAAAATTCACGTGCTTGATATTCATGAATATTCATGAGGCATTCTCCAATTTAGAAGGGTTTTTTTGGTATGTTTTGTAAACTTCAATATATTTTTTTGCTAGATGATTTATCAGTTTTGTTTCTTTAGATGTGACGGATCGTTTTATTTTGGCCGGAACTCCCATAGCCACCATGCCTTCAGGAACTTCCATTCCTTCACCAACAACTGCACCGGCAGCGACCATGGCACCTTGGCGAACAATAGAACCGTTTAACAATTTAGATCCAATACCTATAAGGCAATTATCTTCAATGCGACAACCGTGTAACACGGCTTGATGACCTACCACAACATGCTTGCCCACAATACACGCAAAGTTGTCATCCACGTGAAGAATACTGCCATCTTGAATATTACTTCCTTCCCCTATTTCAATGAAATTGATATCACCACGAGCTACTGTACCAAACCAAATACTAGCTTCTGCCGCCACTCTCACATCACCTGTAAGATACACTCCATCAGAAACATAAGCCGTTTCGTGAACTCGTGGACTAATGCCGTTATAAGGATAAAAATTCATATGATTGGAGAATAAACGTATTTAATGAAGAATCAAATAGATTTCTGCGAAAATATGGATTTTTTATCACTTTTATTGCAATAATCCTTAGTTTTACGTCTATTTTTTTTCAAATAGCAATTTTATTGGAAGAAATAATTATTGATTAAAAAACATGTAAACTCTCATAATTTATAATAGTCCTATGAAATATTACCTATTTACTTTAATTTTGATCACTCTATTCACTTTATTGATCCCTGCTAATGAAAAGGGAGACGATGACACAAGACAACAAAGTGACTTTGAACATCTCTTGAAAGAACTTAACAATGATAATGTCATAAATCGAGAAAAAGCAACAACTGCTCTTATCGAGCAAGGTTCAAAAATCATCCCCAAAATAAATGAATGCCTTGCACAACAAAGCCCTGAAGTGAAACTACGTTTATTAACTGTTATAGAACAATTGTATTACAACTATGGAGAAGCAACGCACGCTGCAAAAAATATGCTTGACATTTTGATCACTAAACATAATGGATTTTCTTCTAAAAAAGCTCTTAGCATTGTTGAAAACAGAAGACCATGGGATATCTCAGGTACACTAGAACCCGAGGAATCACGAGTATTAACTAATATGCATGTGGAAGCCTATGAATTACTCAAAACATACAAAAATAAGAGTGATAAAAAAATTCTAATTACTTCTGTAAACCTATACCGCAAGTCAAGCCGCGTTCCAATAAAAACACATCGCAGCAACTGTCTTTATAACATGGCTTGTTGTTATTCACTTTTGAATGAAAAAAAAATGGCCATCGAATGTCTAGACATTTCTGTTAACACCTTTGGTTTCTCCATGATTAATCACTTAAAAAATGATGCCGACCTCAAAAATATTTGCAACGAACCAGGATACTTGAATATATTTAAAAAAATTAAATTCTTAAAAAGTTATCGAGAAGCAGAATATTTATTTTCCAAAAAAGAATACAACAGGTCAGCGGAAAAATTCATTGAATGTGCCACATATGAAGATCTTCTTAGTGACACTCTCAGCCTGTTGCTGGCGAAAAAATCCAGGCACAATGCCGCCTGTTGCCATATTCTTCTAGGCAACAAAGAAACTGCTAAAAGGCTACTCGAACAATCTAACGAAGATTTTGAAAGTTTGTTAAAAAACGCTGAGGATGATAAATAATATTATCACCTATTGATATCTAATTTTACTTTTTTAGTAAATTCTATTGTGTTTTCAGCATATTCTAAATTGAATTTGACATTTATAACAATTTCTTTGGCTGTTTTATCTTTGAGAGAAAGTGTGACCTTCTTCGTATAAGCCTTTGAATCGTAAATAGAAAAAGTAGTATCTCTGATAGGACGAAGTATTTCATCATTTGTGAAATTAAAGCTCAACTGACACTTAGCCTTACCCGAAATTAAAGCATTCGTTGACACAAGAAGATGTGATAGCGTTCCTTTTTTTGTGTACTCTCCTTTCAGCTTTACTGTAAACCCGATCAAATGATTCAGCGCTTTTATTACGACTGATTGATTATCATTTTTTTTAATATCAAAAATTATCTGATTTACATTTTCATTGAATAATTTTTTTATTGATAAATTGGCTTTTTTTCGTGCCAAATCAACCTTGTTTTTCGAGCCTGTCGTCACAACACTGTTGTTAATTGTTTCCGCTTCTTTAATCAAATTATTTAACGAATCTGGTGTGTCTTTCCCCAATATCGCAGCTACATTTTTTAAGTGATATTGGCTTAATTCGTTAATGGTGTTACGAGAAAAATCCCACAATAATTGATCATGGTCTAAGGTAAGGCCTAACACAATGCAGTTGAGTGCCGTATGCCAGCGATGCCATTTTCCTTTTTCTCCCACACCTTTAATTTCCTTTTCTTTGCCTGTTCTAGGCAAAGGTCTGAAAGAACCATTCTCACGTTGAGATTGAATTATATTGGGGATGTAATTAGATCTAAAAGTATCCCACACATCACCTTTTATATAATTGACACATAAACCCATGAAAAGATAAGGCATGTCTCCACTGGCATGGCAATCTCCCACTTTATTGACCATCTTTAAAGTGGGCATAATTTGTTTTGTGAACTCATCTTCACGACCAAAACGAATGAAAGCCGCATAGGCAGCTGGATTTCTGAAAGGTGTGCTAAATTCCATTCCTTTTTGTCCTTTACGAGGAGAATAGCCCACTTTATTGCCTGAAGTACAATTTTTAATGTACTCCATGGACTTATCTATCATGTGTTGAGGTATTTTGTACCCTGCTTGCTTCGCCAAGCCAAGACCATTCATAATAACTAACGTAGGCGCCGCTAAGTGGTCATAATTGAGTTTGTTCTTGCCTGTTTTGCCGTGTGTCCATCCTCCATTATCATATTGTGCCTCCTCACACATAGCTATCAATGAATTAATAAGAGGTGCAACTTTTTGTTTTTGACCTAATGCTGAAATTTGTGACAAGTACATCAACATAAAACCACATGACCAATTTTCCATGTAACCATCTTTGCGGTCTTTAACGGGTGTGATTTTTAAATTAACAATATAATCGATATGACTTTTGATTTCTTTGGCATAAGGCCCTTCATCTGGAGTACTGCCACTTGAAAGAAGTGCCATGCCTATAATAGATTCCAAAGTTGCACTTTGAGCATCAACGAGCCGAAATTTGCTTCCGGCCTTACCACGACTGCCGTTGCGCGAAATCAAATAATCCACCCCCCTATTTAAAGAGTCACGGATGTTTGAGGAGGAGCCATCCACAGAAGAAAGGGGAGATAACATTAATAAAAATACGAGTATTGATTTGAACATAACTAATTTTAACAAAAAAAAACCCTTGTCGGACAAATCAAGTCAGACAAGGGTCTAAATATAAAACCAGGCGATAACCTACTCTCACGCGGGTAGCACTACCATCGGCCCAGAAGCCTTAACTGCCGTATTCGGGATGGGAACGGGTGTGACACTTCTGGTAAAGTCACCTGGAAAATGGTGACAATAAGATACAACTTCAATTGAAATATTTCTTTCGATTTAGTCAACCGTTAAAGAAATGGATACTTATTTTAAATAAGCCAATCGGATAATTAGTACCAGTTAGCTGAACGTCTTTCAACGCTTACACACCTGGCCTATCAACGAGGTAGTCTTCCTCGATCCTCATGGGATTACTATTTTTGAAGCGGGCTTCCCACTTAGATGCTTTCAGTGGTTATCCTTTCCGTACTTAGCTACCCTGCCATGCCGGTTTACCGACAACAGGAACACCATAGGTACGTGCCTCCCAATCCTCTCGTACTAGGGAGACGCCTTCTCAGTAATCCTACACCCACGGCAGATAGGGACCAACCTGTCTCACGACGGTTTGAACCCAGCTCACGTACCGCTTTAATTGGCGAACAGCCAAACCCTTGGGAGCTTCTTCACCCCCAGGATGCGATGAGCCGACATCGAGGTGCCAAACCTTCCCGTCGCTATGGACGCTTGGGGAAGATCAGCCTGTTATCCCTAGAGTACCTTTTATCTGATAAGCGACGCCCCTTCCACTCGGAGGCGCCGGCCCACTAAGACCTGCTTTCACACCTGCTCGACATGCATGTCTCGCAGTCAAGGATTCTTATGCCTTTACACTCTTCGTACGATAGCCGACCGTACTGAGAATCCCTTTGTACTCCTCCGTTACACTTTAGGAGGAGGCCACCCCAGCCAAACTGCCCATATAACACGGTCCTCAACCCCGATTAGGGAATTGAGTTAGAATCTCAGAATTACAAGGGTGGTATTTCACTGACGACTACTCTACAGCTAGCGCCGCAGGATCAAAGTCTCCCACCTATTTTACACATGTAAACCCAAAATCCAATATCATACTGCAGTGAAGGTTCATAGGGTCTTTCCGTCTAACCGCGGGAAAGTCGCGTCTTCACGACTACCACAATTTCACCGAGTCTATGGTAGAGACAGTGTTCAACTCGTTACGCCATTCGTGCAGGTCGGAACTTACCCGACAAGGAATTTCGCTACCTTAGGACCGTCATAGTTACGGCCGCCGTTAACCGGGGCTTCAGCTCAAAGCTTCGCGACGAATCGCTAACCTCTCACGTTGACCTTCCGGCACAGAGCAGGCGTCAGTCTCTATACATCCAGTTATACCTGTTCGCAGAGACCTGTGTTTTTGATAAACAGTCGGTTGAACCTCTTTTATGTCACCTCTTTACCGAAGTAAAGGAGGCCCTCCTTATCCCGAAGTTACGGAGTCAATTTGCCGAGTTCCTTTACCATAGTTCTCTCGATCACCGTTGGAATATTCATCCTGCCTACCTGTGTCAGTTTTGGTACGGATTTCTATATGCTTACGTTTCTGAAAATTTTCTTGGAACCTCCTCATATCAAGCATCCATTAATGGAGCTTCGTCGTTTAGAGAATTACGCAAATCTATTAAACTTGCCTCCCCCTTAGACTAACAGAGATATACCCTGCTGATCATATGTTCGTCAGTCCGTCCTTCCAGTTGCTAAATATAGAAAGCTTACGAATGTTTACGCAATGTCCATCCACTACCCCTTTCGGGCTCGTGTTAGGATCCGGCTAACCCTGGGCGGAATTACCTTCCCCAGGAAACCTTAGGCTTTCGGTGGATAAGATTCTCACTTATCTTTCGTTACTCATGCCGGCATCATCACTTCTATAGGCCGATAGTGCTCCTTACGGTACACCGTGTATCTCCTATAGAACGCTCTCCTACCGCGGCCAATTCTTAACAAGAATTGGTCACCCACAGCTTCGGTGTAGTATTTAGTCCCGTTCATTCTCGGCGCTCAATTACTCGACTGGTAAGCTATTACGCACTTTTTAAATGGTGGCTGCTTCTAAGCCAACATCCCAGCTGTCTCTGCGATTGAACATCCTTCTTCACTTGATACTACTTGGGGACCTTAGCTGGTGGTCTGGGCTGTTTCCCTTTTGACGGTGGAGCTTATCCCCCATCGTCTGACTCCCTAGCTGGTAACTATCGGTATTCGGAGTTTGGCTCGGTTGGGTAGGCTGGTGGCCCCCCAATCCGAATCAGTCTCTCTACCCCCGATAGCAATCACTAGAGGCTATCCCAAAAGATATTTCGGAGAGAACCAGATATCTGCAGGTTTGGTTAGACTTTCACTCCTATCCACAGTTCATCGGAACATTTTTCAACATATACCCGTTCGGGCCTCCACGAGTTCTTACGCCCGCTTCACCCTGACCATGGATAGATCACCTGCTTTCGGGTCTACTGCAAACGACATTAACGCACAGTTAATACTCGCTTTCGCTTGGGCTCCACCCCGTAAGGGTTTAACCTAAGCCGTTTACAGTAACTCGCCGGCTCATCATACAAAAGGCACGCCGTCAGACATTCCCTAAAAGGGCATAGTCCTCCGACAGGTTGTAAGTATTCGATTTCAGATTCTATTTCACTCCCCTAGCAGGGGTTCTTTTCACCGTTCACTCACGCTACTTTGCGCTATCGGTCATCAAAACGTACTTAGCCTTAGGGGGTGGTCCCCCCAGATTCACACCCACTTTCACGTGGAGGGTGCTACTTGGGAATATATTTAAGAGAGTTATAGCTTTCGCGTACAGGACTGTCACCTTCTGTGGTCTGCCTTTCCATACAGTTTAGCTAACTATAACTTTTGTAACTCTATACTCAGTCAGGTACCTGAGATAATACATCCCACAACACCACATAGAAAACGCTACCAGGCTTACAACTATATGGTTTGGGCTAGATTCCTTTTCGCTCGCCACTACTCAGGAAGTCGAGTTTTCTTTATTTTCCTGAAGGTACTTAGATGTTTCAGTTCCCTTCGTTCGCTCTACATCCTTATTTATTCAAGATGCAGTACCCTTGCGGGTGGGTTGCCCCATTCGGAGATCACCGGGTCGTAGCTTTTTTACCAGCTCGCCGATGCTTATCGCAGATTAACACGTCCTTCATCGCCGTTTGATGCCAAGGCATCCATCGAACACTTTTACATGCTTATAATCATTATCCATTTCTCCAACGGTTGATTAATCAAAACGATTTAAAAAAATACATTTTTAAACCAACTCATTGATGATTTTTATAGGAAAAAAGAATTGCTTCTTTTTTCTTTAAGAAAGAATTACTTCACTTAGAAAAGATTGCTCTTTTCTTAGTTATTGAAGTTATACCAAATTGTCAAAGATCGAATTTTTCGCGAGTTCAATTATCAAAACCGGCAAAAAATTATAATTTTATTCTGAAGTAATGGTGGAGGATAACGGGATCGAACCGATGACCTCCTGCTTGCAAAGCAGGCGCTCTCCCAGCTGAGCTAATCCCCCATGTGGTGGGCTTGGGAGGACTCGAACCTCCGACCTCTGCCTTATCAGGGCAGCGCTCTAACCAACTGAGCTACAAGCCCCAAATAGGTTTCTGCAAACCATTTTCAGCGAATAAAAAAAGTAACCAATACATCAGAGATCATACCGATGATCTCGATCAAATTCCTCACGGAAAATGAAAGTCTATGATATTCCTTAGAAAGGAGGTGATCCAGCCGCAGGTTCCCCTACGGCTACCTTGTTACGACTTAGTCCCCCTCACTGGACTTACCTTAGGCACTTCCCTCCTTGCGGTTAGGTACATGCCTTAAGATACTCCCAATTCGGGTGGCTTGACGGGCGGTGTGTACAAGACTCAGGAACATATTCACCGCGGCATGCTGATCCGCGATTACTAGCGATTCCAACTTCATGCAGGCGAATTTCAGCCTGCAATCCGAACTTGGGGAATGTTTAACAGATTTGCTCCACCTCGCGG